>OGJO01000026.1_pt1 | contig 152634 bp, 136 predicted proteins | sample 1572121 | NCBI WGS metagenome assembly OGJO01 (sample SAMEA2582081, study PRJEB24529) | metagenome | biome: Human gut stool | place: China | collected 2011
ACAACATCCCACTGTCCTTAGAGAGATGGACGAAGTATAATGTAAGCAACAATCGGAGTTTGTTACTCTTTTTGGAGGTGAATTGGTAATGATAAAATTAAAAATGTCTATTGAAGATATAAGTGAGTATCAGACAGGTATTTTACCAAAGAATGCTGTTAAAATAGAAACACCTCAGAGCATTGAAGAGATGATGAAAAAAGCGGCACCTATTGCAGCGGTATTATGTGTTTTAATGTTTGTAACGATGCTGTGTAAAACAGTTATGAACAAGACAGTTGTTATTTCGCATGTATTTATTTTGATTGGTGTTTGCCTGGGGTATATTTGTTTGGTGATACACGAGTGGTTACATGGGATTGTCTATCCGAGAAACGCACTGGTTACGATAGGTAAAATAACGGGTAAGATGTCATTTGTTGCATTAGCATCATATCCTCTGAAGCGTAGAAGGTTTATTGTAATGTGCCTATTACCATTTGTGCTTGGAATAATACCATTATTGATTTTTATTGTTAGTCCGGCAGAATATAGAGAACTAAATGGACTAATGTTTGGCATGTCATGTATGGGTATGGTTTCGCCATTTCCCGATGTATATAATGTTTTTATTGTCTTAAAAAATGCAAATAAAAAAGATGCAATAATGTTTTATAAAAACGATATGTATAAGGTATCGTAAATTCAGATTTAAATTATAGGACTATGAAGCGAGGTAGTGGATATGGAAAAGACCCATTTAAGGAATATTTAAGGACACTGGGCTTTTCTGCAACCAATGATATTTTTGCAGAAAATGCGTGGTATTTCAGAAACGCACTTGTCCGTGCAAACTATACGAACCTGCAAAAAGGTATTCACGAAACAACAGAGTATCTGGAAGCATTTCTCAGAAATCTGCTTTTGAACGAGAAAAATGAGCTTCATAATCGAAATCTTCATATAAGTGGACTCTTGAACGAAGAGAAAGTGGACATTGGGGATACAAAAGTGGATATTGAGAATGGAAAAGTGGACATTCAGGACAAAAAAGTGGATATTGACAGTGTACTTTCCGAAAAAGGTAGTGATTTCTCGGTAAAAACGACGATTCATATCCATAGACTTTTTGAGAAGTTTGGCTTTGATGAGGTGTTTGGAAGAAGTGCGGTTATGGAACTTCTTGAGCTGAAAGGTTCAGGTGCTTCAAAACTTCTTTCCAATTTGGTAAAGGCAGATATTATTGAACCGGTATCCGGTCACGGAAAAGGGAAATATAAATTTAAGAAGTAGTTTATAAGACTTCCTTGAAATTATCGACATGGTGTGTAGACAATCTGATGTTTTGTCTTCGGCAGTAGGATAAAGAAGATAAGGAAACAGAACAGAAATAGATTATAAAAGGTCTGTTGGGCAGTATAGCCTAATGAAGCCTACAGAAAAAGGTTGCGTGAAGCCACATAAAAATGTATAATTAAGAGTAATGAATTTCATATTCAATGATATTGGAGGTACTCATGTCACAGTCGGTTACGATAAAGAGTAATAAATATGGAATCAATTTAATTTTAGATGCGGATATGTCATTTGCTGATTTGATAAAGGCAGTTGTAGAGAAGTTTAAGGCATCCGCCAATTTTTTTAAAAACGCAAAGCTTGCTATTTCATTTGAGGGAAGGCATCTTTCAGATGAAGAGCAGCAGCAGATAATTGCAGCTATTGAGGAAAATACCACAATTGAGATTTTGTGCATTGTGGAGAGTGGTACCGAGCAGGAAGCCATTATGAAGGAGCAGGTTGAGGCATTTAATGAGGCAGTGCAGAAGCAGTGCGAGAATGTTGCAACAGTCAGTGTTCCGGAGCAGTTTTACCGTGGTACGCTCAGGTCAGGCCAGGTGATTACCAGCGAGTCTTCGGTCACAATCATAGGTGATGTCAATCCGGGAGCCAAGATTATAGCTCAGGGCAATATCGTTATTCTTGGTGCATTAAAGGGCAATGTCCACGCCGGATGTACAGGTGACAGGAGCTGCTTTGTATTTGCACTTGATATGCAGCCGATTCAGATTCAGATTGGTGATTTGATTGCGAAGAGTCCGGACGAGCCTCAGCCAAAGCACAGGGTAAGGCGCAAGGAAAAGCCGGCACAGGAGCAGGCACAGATAGCCATCGCAAAGGATGGATATATTTACATTGAACCAATTACTAAAAATATTTTAAATAGCATTTAGGAACGTAGGAGGAAGAAAGTTCATGAGCGAAGTAATCGTTATCACATCAGGAAAGGGTGGTGTGGGCAAGACCACAACCACAGCAAATATTGGTACAGGTCTTGCACAGTTAAATAAAAAGGTTGTTATGATTGATACTGACATCGGACTGCGTAACCTGGATGTTGTTATGGGACTTGAGAATCGTATTGTATACAATCTCGTAGACGTCGTTGAGGGCAAATGCCGTATCCGTCAGGCTCTTATCAAGGATAAGAAATATCCTGATCTGTGTCTGCTTCCATCAGCCCAGACAAGGGACAAGGATGCTGTTACACCTGAGCAGATGGTTGAGCTTATCAATGAGCTTCGTGAGGAGTTTGACTATATTCTGCTTGACTGCCCGGCAGGTATCGAGCAGGGCTTCAAGAATGCCGTTGCAGGAGCTGACCGTGCACTTGTTGTCACTACACCTGAGGTGTCAGCAATCCGTGACGCTGATCGTATCGTAGGTCTTCTCGAGGCGAATGAGATGAAGCGCATTGATCTGATTGTCAACCGTCTGCGTGTCGATATGGTTAAGCGCGGTGATATGATGAATGTGGATGATGTAACAGAGATTCTTGCAGTCAACTTAATCGGTGCAGTACCGGATGATGAGCAGATTGTTATTTCTACAAACCGTGGTGAGCCGTTAGTCGGTTCAGACAGCCTTGCAGGAAAGGCATATATGAATATCTGCCACCGTATCATGGGCGAGGAGGTTCCTTTACTTGATTTAAACCAGAAGCATGGTGTCTTTGAAAAGTTAAAGGATATGTTTAAGAAAAATTAAAGGGGGATGCGTACCATGGGTATAATGGATTTATTTAAAAAGAAATCTTCTGGTAATGTTGCAAAGGATCGCTTGAAGCTGGTGCTGGTTTCTGACCGTGCAAACTGCTCATCGGAGATGATGGAGATGATGAAAAGGGATATCATTGAGGTTATTTCCCGCTATATGGATATTGATGCGGAAGCTCTTGATGTGAAAATCACAGAGACAGAGTCTGATTCTAACAACGGAATGGTTCCGGCACTTGTTGCCAATATTCCTATCCGTGACATGAAGCATCGTCCGGATCCAAGATAGAGTAAATAAAATAATAGGATATGATAAGATATGAGGGTCAAAATACTTTTTGACCCTTTAATCATTATAGTCGATAAAAAAGGCTTGATTTGATATTAAAGTGTGATATACTTTAATACGTTACAAATAAATAAATTTTAGCAGAGTAGACACATGTGCGTTAAGTGCCGGATGAACAGGGAGTTGTCAACCGGACGAAAAGAAAATCTTGCGGTACATGAGTCGCATCCCGCTGCATCCGAAGATATTAATTATCTCCTGTTGTAGTTCGGTGAGGTCTGCAAAGGAGGTAATTTTTTAATGAAAAAATTCGTTACTTTGTTCACCGATTCTGCCCGAGAGCTTAAATCGGTCAGAACCATCACAACTATGGCAATGCTTGCTGCAGTTGCCGTTATCCTTGGATATTTCTCCATCGAATATGGACAGTTTATCCGTATCGGTTTTTCCGGTATTCCCAATGGTATCGTTGATTACCTGTTTGGGCCGGTTGCCGGAGCTGTTTTCCACGGAGCGCTTGACATCATAAAGTATCTGATGAAGCCTACAGGACCATTTTGTCCACAGCTTACACTTGTTGTAATGCTTGCAGGTGTTTTATATGGATGTTTCTTTTATAAGAAAAAGCTTACCATATGGAGAGTGCTTGCTGCGAAGTTTGTAGTAATGCTCATCTGCAATGTCATTCTCAATACTCTGTGTCTGCAGGTACTGTATGGACAGGCATTAATGGCAATCCTTCCAATGCGTGCACTTAAGAACCTTATTATGTGGCCGATAGATTCAATTGTCTTTTTCGGCATTGCAAAGGCACTGGAGCAGATTGGATTGTTCCGTACCTTCCGTAAACAGGAGCTTGTAAAGAATGCATAGCATGTTCTTTATAATGTATATAAATGATGAAAAGGAACATAGCAACAGAATAATGCACAGACAATATAATGCACAAAATATTACAATAAAATAATATTTTAAGTGTTAAATGACAGTTTTTATTTATAATTTTAAGCATAAGTGCCTTTAAACTGACAATTGTGAGGTATTTCGCATTTTTAATGAAAATTGTTGACACAATATATTGAACGTGATATTGTTTACTTGTTCAAAATAATACACAAAAGAAAACGAACAAACAACTACATATTAATTATGAATATTTAAGAGCAAAGACGCTAACCGGTGAAGCACTTTGCTCTTTTTTATTTATCAAAATCACAAGGATATTTAAATTAGGAGGCAATATATTATGAAATTAAAAGACACAGGATTAACAGCACAGGACATCAAAGACAAAGTAAAGAAGTATATGATTGAGACATATGAGCGTTTCGATTTCATCGCTGAGACTGCTGAGGGCATGTATCTATATGATGAGAATGGCACACCATACCTTGACTTTTACGCAGGAATCGCCGTAAACAATGCCGGCAGCAGAAACCCTAAGGTTGTTGCAGCAGTCAAGGATCAGGTGGATGACATCATGCATACATTCAACTATCCATACACTATTCCACAGGCACTGCTTGCTGAGAAGGTCTGCAAGACTATCGGAATGGACAAGATTTTCTACCAGAACTCAGGTACTGAGGCAAACGAGGCTATGATTAAGATGGCTCGTAAATATGGTATAGAGAAATATGGTCCAAACAGATATCACATCGTAACTGCAAAGGACGGCTTCCATGGCAGAACCTTCGGTGCTATGTCAGCAACAGGACAGCCTGGAAACGGATGCCAGGTGGGCTTTGGTCCTATGACATACGGCTTCTCATATGCTCCTTACAATGACTTAAAGGCTTTCAAGGATGCTTGCACAGAGAACACAATCGCTATCATGATTGAGCCTGTACAGGGCGAGGGCGGTGTTCATCCTGCAACACCTGAATTCATGAAGGGACTTCGCGAGTTCTGTGATGAGAAGGGCATGCTCCTCCTTATCGATGAGGTTCAGACAGGATGGTGCAGAACCGGAGCTGTAATGAGCTACATGAACTACGGCATCAAGCCTGATATCGTTTCTATGGCAAAGGGCCTTGGCGGTGGAATGCCAATCGGTGCTATCTGTGCTACAGAGGAGGTTTCAAAAGCATTCTCAGCCGGTTCACACGGTACAACCTTTGGTGGACATCCTGTATGCTGTGCAGCAGCATTTGCAGAAGTAAACGAGCTGCTTGACAGAGATCTTGCCGGAAATGCAAAGAAGGTTGGTGATTATTTCACAGCTAAGCTTGAGAAGCTTCCACACGTAAAAGAGGTAAGACATCAGGGACTCTTAGTTGGTGTTGAGTTTGACGATACAATCTCAGGTGTAGATGTAAAGCATGGCTGCTTCGACCGCCATATGCTTATCACGGCAATCGGAAGCCATATTATCCGTATGGTTCCACCACTTATCGTAAGTGAGGAAGAGTGCGACAAGGCATTTGATATCATCAAGGAGACAGTTGAGTCACTTTCATAGAATGCTTGAAGCATATTTGAAGCAGGCAACAGAATATATTGCGGCAGATTTTGCGAGCCGGATAAAGGACAAGGGCGTCACGATTAGCTTCGTGCGCCCTTCTTTTAAACAAAGAATATAGGTAACTAAGCGGAACGAGTTTATATAACAACATATGATTAAAGGGTCAAAAGGTATCGTCGATGCATACCTTAGAGACTTTCATATCAACACAGTATAAAGATGTATATAAGAAAAGCGAGGGGAACAAAATGGCACATCTTGTTATTACAATAGGATGCGAATATGGCGCTAAAGGAAACCAGATTGGCAAAAAGGTTGCCAAAGACCTGGGAATCAAATTTTATGACAGGGATACTGTAGATGAAATCATAAAAGAGGTCGGTATTCCGAAGGATATCATGGAAAAGGTTGAGGAAGGTATCACTATCGCAGGAAAAGGTGCAGAGGGTGATGTCAGAGGTTCTTTCTCCAAATATGCAGACCTCACAGAGCGTGCAATTCACGTCCAGAAAACCATAATCAGAAAATTATCAGACCGTGAGTCATGCGTGATTATCGGTCGTTCAGCAGACTATATACTAAAGGAACATAAACCGATTTTACGTATTTTCATCTATTCACCGGATGAAGTGAGGATTGAAAACGTAATGAAGAGCCACAATTTGTCGGAGGATGATGCAAAGCTTTTTATCACTGAAAAGGATAAGCGTTATCATAAGCGTCATATGGCGTTGACAGGAAGCAACCGAGGCGACAGACACAACAGAGATATGCTTATAGACAGCAGCCTGTTAGGAGTGGATGGCACAGCGGAGCTTATTGAGTCTCTGGCAAGAAAAGTGGTAGAGAATGAAAGTAAGACAGAAGCTGGAGGTGACAAGTAATGGAACAGAAAAAATCAGAATTTAACAAAGTCCTGAATGCCTGGGACGTACTTGTAATTGCATTTGGAGCCATGATTGGCTGGGGCTGGGTTGTCTCAACCGGAGGCTGGATTGAAAAGGGCGGAGTGCTCGGTGCCGCAATCGGCTTCGTTATCGGTGGTATCATGATATTTTTCGTGGGAATGACCTACGCGGAGCTGACAGCAGCCATGCCTCAGTGCGGTGGCGAGCATGTATTCAGCTACAAGGCAATGGGTTCGACAGGCTCATTCATATGTACGTGGATGATTATCCTTGGATATGTCAGTGTGGCATGCTTTGAGGCGTGCGCTTTCCCAACAATCATCACATATCTGTGGCCGGGCTTTTTGAAGGGCTATCTGTATACGGTAGCAGGCTTTGATATCTATGCTTCATGGCTTATTGTGGCGATAGTTGTGGCATTTTTAATTATGATGATAAACATTATCGGCGCAAAGACAGCAGCGATTTTGCAGACTGTGCTCACATGTATTATTGGTGGCGCCGGAATTTTGTTGATAATTGCATCGGTAATCAATGGAACAGTTGATAACCTTGACGGACAGATGTTTGCAGGCAGCTCTGCAGGTCTGAACGTAAAGGCAATTATCGGAGTGGCAGCACTGTCACCATTTTACTTTATCGGATTTGACGTAATACCCCAGGCGGCTGAGGAGATCAATGTTCCGGCAAAGAAAATCGGCTCAATACTTATCTTATCAGTAGTTCTGGCAGTTGTGTTCTATGCACTTGTCATTGTTGCGGTAGGTCTTGTCATGGGACCACAGGCAATTATTGATTCAGAGCAGGCAACAGGACTTGTCACAGCAGATGCAATGGCTGCCGCATTCAACACAAAGATAATGGCAAAGGTTATAATAGTCGGCGGAATGTGCGGTATCGTAACCTCATGGAACTCATTTTTGCTCGGTGGCTCGCGTGCCATGTACTCAATGGCAGAGTCATATATGATTCCAAAGTTTTTTGCAAAGCTTCATCCAAAGCACAAGACACCAATCAATGCACTGATTCTCATCGGATCTCTCACAATGCTTGCACCTTTTGCAGGCAGAAAGATGCTCGTATGGATCAGTGATGCCGGCAACTTTGGATGCTGCGTGGCATACTGCATGGTTGCTCTTTCATTTATAATTTTACGTAAGAAAGAGCCTGATATGCCAAGACCATACAAGGTTCCTGCATACAAGTTCTTTGGAACAATGGCGGTTATCATGTCAGGCTTCATGGTTGCCATGTACTGTATACCGGGAAGCGGCGGAACACTTATCGCTCATGAGTGGGGCATCGTGCTTGCATGGTGTGCGCTCGGCGTGGTATTCTTCGTCTTCTGTAAAAAGAAATACAAGGAGTCATTTGGTACACTTGTTGAGCTCATCTCTGATGAGGATGCTGCAACACTTATGCCGGAGGCAGATGAGGTTGAACTGGATAAGGTTATCGATGCTGCAATAGACAGGGTACTTGCAAAGAAAGCAAGCTAGTACATCCAAAAACGTAAGATTGAAAAACGGGATGTAAGAAGGCAAAATAAAACGCAAAAAGCGTAAAATTATATACATGAAAATGGAATAAGATACAAAAATTCGGAAAGGACAGATTATATATGGAAACATTTAATTTCTCGGTGCCACAGGACATCACAGTGGGAAAGGGCAGTCTCTCAAAGCTGCCGGAAATAGCCAAAAAGCTTGGAGGTAAGCATGCACTCATCATTTCAGGACCTCATCTTGAGAAGATGGGACTTGTAAAAAAGGCAGCAGATTATCTGGCATCAGTTGACATAAAAGCAGACACTTTTACAGATATAGAGGCAAATCCATCTGTCACAACAGTGGAGAAAGCCACAGCAAAATACCTGGAGTCGGGCGCAGACTTTATCGTGGCATTCGGAGGCGGCTCACCGATGGATGTGGCAAAAGCCGTGGGTGTGGTTGCCAAATATGGCGGAAGCGTCACAGACTATGAGGGAGCACACAAGGTGCCGGGACCAATCGTACCGCTCATTGCGATACCAACCACCGCAGGAACCGGCTCAGAGGTGACAGCATTCTCTGTAATCACAGATCATAGCAGAAACTATAAGCTCACAGTATTCAGCTACGAGATATTGCCAAAATATGCGATACTAGATGCAGAGCTCATCACAACAGCACCGGCAAGCGTGGCGGCAGCCTGCGGAATTGATGCATTTATCCATGCCGAGGAGGCGTATGTATCCACAGCAGCTTCGCCATTTTCTGATGCGCTGGCAGAAAAAGCGATGGCACTTATCGGAAAAAATATCCGTAGATTTGTAGCAAACAGAAACGATATCGAGGCTGCAGAAGCTATGATGACAGGCTCACTTTTTGCAGGAATAGCATTCTCATTTGCAAGGCTTGGAAATGTGCATGCGATGAGCCATCCGGTCAGCGCATTTTTCGATGTGCCTCACGGAGTGGCAAACGCAGTGCTGCTTCCTGTAGTCGCAGAGTACAATGTACTTGCAGATCATGGAAAGTATCTGACTATCTACAATGATATAAGCCCGATTCCTGCGTATGCGGACGAATTTGAGCCGATGATGCTGGTAGATGCAATCAGGGAGCTTTGCACAGACATCGGAATCCCGGAGAATCTGACCATCGCAATCAACAATGCCAGCAAAAACGGAACAGTCACAAAGGAAGAGATAGAAAGCAAGATAGAGTCGATGACTATCGATGCCATGAAGAGCGGCAACATTGCTGTCAATCCAAGGGCTTCACGCCAGTGCGATATCGAGATGCTGTATCGCAGGGCACTGTAAACTTATAAAATACAAAAACGGAGATATGAGTATGGATTATCTGTCACACAATGTATCTGAAAATTTAAAAAGAATACGCCAGTCAAAGGGCATGAGCTTAGATCAGGTAGCAGAGCAGACCGGTGTGAGTAAAAGCATGCTTGCTCAGATAGAAAAGGGCACAGCAAATCCATCTATCGGAGTGCTTGGTAAAATCACAAGCGGTCTGCGAATTGAGTTTCAAAGACTTATAGATCCGCCGAGAGTGGACTATGCGCTCATATCTCCGGATGATCTGGTCCCGACAAAGGAGCTTTTGGGACAGTACAGGGTATGGACCTGCTTCCCATACGAGGACTCAAGGGAGGTCGAGGTATACCGTATCGACGTGGAGCCGGGCGGCGTGTATACAAGCGGTGGGCACGGCGAGAAAACACGCGAGTATCTTACAGTCACGGACGGTGTGCTGACAGTTGAGTGTCACGACCATGTGCAGGAAATCCATAGGGGACAGGTGTATAAGTTTGAGACCGATCAGCCTCATTTGTATCGCAATGATGGTGATAGGGTGGCAAGCTGCATGTGCTTCTTTTTGGATTATACTAATATTCGGTGAGATTTTTAGCCTCTCTTCACCACAGCACTTTTCCCTCTAAAAGCAATACCGATGCTTATAATTGAATTCACACCATTATCGCGCAGCTCTGTGTCGTATTTCTTTGCTTCTATTTGTTGTAGGGCGCTGTCGGCTAATGCAGATAAATCGGTATGTTCATCTTTAGTGTGTTTAAATTCAAAGATAAATCCGGGCATTCCCTTTGTTAAAGGCATAAGCTGAATATCAAATCGACCGAGGCCTGATTCGCGGTTTGAGCGTATCTTGTAGCGGTTTCCAAGTATGGCACAAAGACCAAGCATCATTCCGTGATAGAAGCCTTCATTAGCTCCATCAATAGAAGAAATGCTTTTTACCATAAAATCCTCCAGCAGAGCCTGGAGTTTTTGCGTGTCCTTGGAAAAGATAGCCTGACTGATAGATATGGCAAGGCTATTTTGGTTGGTGCGGTTTAGAACCTCCTTTTCGTAAACAAAAGTAATTTCTTTGTTCGGAATAGCAACGTCACACATGAAATTTCCATCGCTTTGCGGATAAATATTGGCAACCTTCAGGTATCCGGCTACCAGAAGAAAGCTGTATATACTATATGGATTATTCTGAACCTCGGGATAGATAACACCGGTATCAATATAGGCTGCGATTTTTTCACCACAGAGCAGCTTATAAAGGCCTTTGGTAATTTCAGGCGTAGCTGCCTGGATAATTTCTCCGATTATCTCATTGCTGCCGGTGGACTGCCAGAATGCTTTCGGAAAGCAGTTGTCAGAGATATAATTGATTACAGACCATGGATTAAAGATTTCTGTATTGCCAAAACGATATCCATCGTACCATTCGCTGAGCTCATTATATTTATCGTCTTTTCCATAGTATCGCAGCATGTCTTTTACCTCTTTTTCAGTAAAACCAAAATAAGAGCTGTAGCCATCATCGAGAATAGAATAGGTTTTCAGATTGTTCATGCCGCTGAAGATACTTTCCTTTGCTACACGCAGTATTCCTGTAAGAAAGCCAAAGGCAAGGTGTGGATTGTCCTTGAGTCCTCCTGAGAAAAAATTGCGCATGAAATTTACTATTTCCGGATAGAAATTGCAGGTATGCCCCTGCTGGATGGGTGTGTCATATTCATCAATGATAATGATACATTCCCTTCCATAATGCTTATGAAGCAGTAATGATAAAAGCTGCAGACCCATCTGACAATCGACTTCATCCCCGCTGTCTCCGGCAAGAAGATGATATTGTTCTTTTTCGTAAGCGGTTAAAACAGAACTTGTCTCAAGCTCGTTATGTCGTATAAATTCTAGAGATATAAGCCTGCGGATTTTCTGAAAGGTTTCTTCCCAGGTCATGCTTTTAACATCTTTGAACGTCAAAAAAATGACAGGATACTGTCCTTGATGTTTAGTGTAGTAATCGCCGCATTGCCATATCTGTTTGTCTTTGAAATAAACAGATGTATCATCGTTTGTTTTTTCAAAAAATACGCGCAGCATATCCATATTCAGAGTTTTTCCGAAACGCCTTGGACGTGTGAAAAGAGATACCATAGGCTTTTTATCCAGAAAATCACGTATCATCAGAGTTTTATCTACATAATAGTAGCCGGTGGTTGCAAGCTTAAAATCAGATACACCTATTGGCAGAGATTTATTTTTCGCGAAATGATTCATGTGTATGGTTTCGTCAGGGATTAACCATTTACGTCCTTCCTTTATTGCACCGGGCAATTCACCGTTTTTGCACATCTGCTGGATTCTTCGTACAGAAAATCCCATTGCTTTTGATGCATCTGAGCAAGATAAATATTCCATGTGGCACCTCCGCATAATAATTTAATAGCAATACTTTGATTATATTATATGTCATTATGCGAAATATAACAACTGTGATTTCACATGGATTTCGCATAACAAGGTGAAAATTTCGCATAGATTTCGTCTACAGACGAAATCTATGTTATTTATCAGGTGTTATCCGCTGTTTTTTCATTGGTTATCCTATTGCATATATAGGTTTACCTATATATAATGATGTGAGTTAAGAAACAAATAGTTTCACCAACAACATCCCGGGAGAACACAATGCAAACATTAAAGAAATTCATCAAATACTACAAACCCTACAAAGCAGTCTTTTTCATAGACCTGCTTTGCGCAACAATAATCAGTGCCATAGATCTGGCGTTTCCGCAGCTGCTTCGCACGCTGACCAAAACCCTTTTTGCAGGAGCACCGGGAAAAATCATTTCTGCGCTGATTCCTATTACAATAGGCCTTTTGGTGGCATATATCATACAGACTGCGTGCAGGTATTATGTGACGTATGCGGGGCACATGATGGGAGCGAGGATGGAGCGCGACATGAGAAAGGAGCTTTTCGACCAATATGAAAAGCTTTCTTTTTCGTATTATGATCAGAATAATTCAGGACAGATGATGAGCAAGCTCGTATCCGATTTGTTTGATATATCGGAGCTTGCACACCACGGACCGGAGAATCTTTTTATATCGCTTATAAAGATAATCGGTTCGTTCATTTTTCTGTTTATGATAAACCGTATGCTTGCGGTTCCTATGCTTATTCTTGTGGTGCTTATGCTTGTATTTTCATATGGCCAGAATAAGAAAATGCAGGAAACCTTTATGGATAACAGGCGAAAAATCGGTGATATTAATTCGAGTCTTCAGGATACTCTGGCGGGCATAAGGGTGGTGCAGTCATTTGCCAATGAGCGTATCGAGCAGGAAAAATTTAACAGAAGTAATGAAAATTTCCTGATTTCAAAGGATGCAAATTACAGATGTATGGGTAGCTTTATGAGCGGAAATGCATTTTTCCAGGGGATGATGTATCTTGTCACGCTGGTATTTGGTGGTTTTTTGATAGCACATGGAAGGATGGAGGCATCCGACCTTGCTATGTATGCGCTGTATATAGGTATCTTTATCAGTCCTATCCAGATACTTGTAGAGCTGACTGAGATGATGCAGAAGGGGCTTTCGGGCTTCAGAAGATTCTTAGAGGTGGTGGAAACTGAGCCGGATATAGTTGATGCTGCTGATGCAAAACCGCTTAAAAATGTAAAGGGAAATGTCTGTTACGAGGATGTTTCGTTCCACTATAGCGATGATGATACACAGGTGCTTTCGCACGTATCCTTTGAGATACCGGCAGGAAAATCAATTGCGCTTGTTGGACCGTCAGGAAGCGGAAAGACGACAATATGCTCACTGCTTCCGCGGTTTTATGACGTGACGGAGGGCAGGGTCACAATAGATGGAAATGATGTGAGAAAGCTCACGCTTGAGAGCCTTCGCTCGCAGATTGGACTGGTTTCGCAGGATGTTTATCTGTTTGGCGGAAGTATAAAGGACAATATCGCCTATGGAAAACCGGATGCGACGATGGATGAGATTGTAGATGCGGCCAAAAAGGCGAATATACACGATTTTATCATGGAGCTGCCGGATAAATACGATACGTTTGTTGGAGAGAGAGGTACCAGATTGTCCGGAGGTCAGAAGCAGAGGATTTCCATTGCGAGGGTGTTCCTTAAGAATCCGCCTGTGCTAATACTTGATGAGGCAACCAGTGCCCTTGACAATGAGAGCGAGCGTTTTATCCAGAAAAGTCTTGAGGAGCTGGCAAAGGACAGAACGACTATCACAATCGCCCACAGGCTTTCGACAATCAGAAATGCGGACGAAATTCTCGTGGTAGCTGACTGTGGCATTGCTGAAAGAGGCACACATGAGGAGCTTTTGGCACAGGACGGAATATATGCGCGCTATTATGAGATGAGCAGGTAGGATTAAGGAAAATCCCCCTGGATTTATGTTATTATAGCTGCATAAACTAACTATATAGGAGCAGACACTATGCAGGCAATGTTCATAGACGTAGACGGCACTTTAAGCAGTCCGTGCTACAAGGTAAACGGAAAATTTCAGATAGGAATGTCAGATGTGCAGTGGGCAGACTACTGCAGTAAGCATGGTGAGGATACATATGAGTGGTGCCGTCCTGTGATGCAGGTAAAGGAGTATGCCATGAAGGCAAAGGAAAAAGGCACGAAGCTGTATGTGCTTACCACATCAGGCACAAAAATCGAGACAGCTGCAAAGCGCAGATTTTTAGACAGATACTATGCGGGTATGTTTGATGACATCTATGCGGTGGAGCATGATGATGACAAGGTCAGGTTCATTCTTAAAAAAGCAGCAGAGCTTGGGATTGAACCGTCGGACTGTGAGCTTGTGGAGGATACATACCGCATACTTTTGCAGACAGTGACAGAGGGGATTAAATCCACTCACATCACAACGATTCTCACAGGCGGATGCGAACGGTAACCAAAAATTTTCCACGGTCTATAAAGAAATAAAAAAAACATCCGATAAATATGTCAGGAAGCAAAATTTACATATTTCAAGGATGAAATATAATAGAAAGGAGATCCTGTTATGCGTATAGATGCATATAATCAGATAGCCCAGTTGTATGGCGTATCAAGAACAACAAAGACTGCAAAGACACAAAGCGCGTCGAGGATGTCTGATCAGGTATCAATTTCGCAGGCCGGTAGAGATTACCAGATTGCGAAAAAAGCAGTATCAGAGGCTTCGGACATCAGGGAAGATAAAGTCGCTTTGCTTAAGAACATGGTAGACTCCGGACAGTATGAGGTCAGTGGAGATGATTTCGCCAGCAAGCTGTTAGAGAGGTACAACTCTCTGTAATATGATAATCATATCATATATCAAAGGTAAAAGAGGATTTTATAGTGGCTAGTTTAGTGGAAGAGCTTATAAATGTGCTCACAGAGGAAGAAAAAGTATACAGAACACTCGCTGCAAATGGGGAGAAGAAACGTCAGATAATCATAGATGCCGATATCCCTGCGCTTGAAGCAATAACTGATTTGGATCAGCAGGCAGGCGATGAGCTTCTTATTATGAGCAATAAGCAGGTTTCACTTCTCACAGATATTGCCAATGTATTGGGCAAATCAGATGAGAAGATGACAGTCACAAGGCTGATTGGATATCTCGGCACACAGCCGGATATTCAGGCGAAGCTTACAGCAGCGCGCGACAGTCTGATTGAAGCAGCTGCACAGATGAAAGAAATCAACGATTTAAACTCACAATTACTTGCTCAGGCAATAGAGCTTACAGAGTTTGACATCACCCTGTTCAAGAGCATGAAACAGGCGCCGGAGACCGCCAATTATGACAGAAATGCATATAACACAGGCGATATCTTAGGCAGCAGCGGTTTTGATGCAAAGCAATAATCATTAACCGGGAGGACAGGGACATGGCAAATGGATTCGGAAGTTTTTACGTAGGCAGTTCCGGACTTAAAAATTCGCAGAATGCTCTTAATACAACAGCAAACAACATGGCCAATGTCAATACGACAGGCTATGTGCGCCAGCAGGTAAGATTTTCAGACAAACATTATATCACCAGAAATAACCCTACAGCGGGCACCAACATCCAGCAGAGCGGACTGGGTGTTTCCGTATCGGATGTGGCACATGTCAGGGATATATTCTTAGATAAATCGTATAGGCAGGAGAATGGTCGAAAGGGCTTTTACTCGACACTTTACAGCACCACATCATATGTGGAGGATATCATGCAGGAGATGAACGGTGCTGAGTTTAAGGAGAGTATATCAGAGCTATGGCAGGCTTTTCAGGAGTATGGCAAGGATCCGACGAATTCGACGAATCAGAACCTTATCATCCAAAAGAGCGAGCTTTTTCTGACCAGATGCAATACGGTTTATTCTGATCTTCAGAAATACCAGTCAAATATCAACTTACAAATTAAAGACCAGGTTGACAGAATCAACGAAATCGGCGACAAGATTTATGCACTCAACCTTGAGATTCAAAAGACAGAGTCAGGCGGTGTAGAGACTGCCATGACAGCGCGCGATGCCAGGGACAGTCTGATTGATGAGCTCGCAGGTTACGCTAAGATAGAGGCTGAGGAGGATTCCACAGGCTACGTGCGTATCAAGCTCGAGGGACAGCAGTTTGTACAGGATAACAAGTGCAACCATATAGGCCTCACCGAGGAAAAGGGTACAGGCTTTTATACACCTTACTGGCCTCATATTACTACACAGGAGAGCTATATGCCGGTGTTTAGTGATGTTGCACTGCCGTCAGCGCTGGCTGAAAGAGTCGGCTGCACGCAGACCACCAACATAGCAACCAGCCTGAACAATGATATAGGAAGCCTGAAAGCACTCCTTGTATCAAGAGGCTCGGAGTATGGCACCTATGATTTCATGAGCGAGGAGAATTACAGTAGGGTGGAGGACAATGTGGTCATGGAGACACAGGCCGAGATATCATATCTGGCGCGAAACATCATGATGGCCATGAACGATATATTTTGTCCGAATACCACATACACAGCGGCAGACGGTACCACATACACGGTTTTGGATACGGCAAACTGCTCGGTAGGAGCTGATGGCAGCCTGCCACCGCATGAGCTCTTTGCAAGAGAAGGATATGACCGTTACACGCAGATGGAAATAGATGGCAAACAGTTTTATGTATACAATGATGAGACAAAGGCTAACAACTCATCATGGTACAAGCTTGGAAATGTTTCAGTAAATCCAAAGCTTGCGGCACAGGTGACACTGATGCCGTCATACAAGCAGGACGGAGCCGCAAACTATGGCCTTGCAGACCAGATTACAAAGGCGTGGTCAGCAGAGAATCTATACATCAACCCAAAGGATACGTCGAAGTGCAATTTTGAGGGATATTATGACAAGATAATCTCGCATCTCGGAACAAACGGCAGCATATATAAGGCGTCATCAGACACTATGACATCGACAGCAGCGGCCATAGACAACCAGAGAAACCAGATAATGGGTGTGTCGAGTGACGAGGAGCTGACAAACATGATCAAGTATCAGTCGGCCTACAACGCATCAAGCCGTTTTATCACTGTAATCAGCCAGATGACGGAGCTCATAGTACAGCTCATATAGTTTTAGGGTACGACAAGAGAGTATAAACAGGAGGAGTCAGTATGGCTTCAACATTTTTTGGATTACATATAGGGTCGAGTGCTCTGAGCTCATTTCAGGTAGCGACCAATACAACAGCCAACAACATAGCCAATGTCAAGACGACCGGATACACCAGGCAGGAGGCTACCCTGCAGGCAAAGGATGCCATAAATGTCACAGCCCGCTACGGAAGCGTCGGCACAGGTGTTACAGTCACCTCAATCAAACAGCAGCGTGACCTGTACTACGACAATAAATACTGGGAAAACAATTCCTGCTATGGACGCTATGAGCAGAAGCTGTATTACATGGAACAGATTCAGAACTACTTTAAGGATAACGGCTCATCGGTTAAGGGCTTTTCGAGTGTTTTTTCACAGATGTTTTCAGACCTTGATACACTGCGCAGCAAGCCGTCCGACAAGACAGTGAGAAATCAGTTTATCAGCAGTGCACAGAGTCTTTGTACATATTTCAACCAGATGAGTGACAATCTCTCAAAGCTGCAGGATGACTGCAACGAAGAAATCAGAAACAACGTAGACAAAATCAATTCAATCAGTGAGAAAATTTCACTGTTAAATAAGGAGATTAACCAGATAGAGACAGGAACCGGTGTCGAGGCCAGCTCACTTAGGGATGAGAGGGCGAATCTCATCGACAGCCTGTCCAAGATTGTTAATGTATCTTACAACGAGACAGAGGTGCAAAACACCAATGGAGACAACCTGGGCGGCACAAATTTCTCGCTCTATATAAATGGAGAGAAGGTTGTGGAGGGCAAGGATTACCGAAAGCTCATCTGTGAGTCGTCAAAGACGAAAAACAATCAGACAGACAACGATGATATGTACAAGATATACTGGGAAGATACTAAGATGGAGTTTTCCGCGACAGCCGGAACCGCAGGGGGAAGCCTGAAAGCTCTCTTTGAGGTGAGAGACGGTGATAATCTGGAGAATTTCAAGGGTAAGGTCACAAAGGCTGATTCGTATTCGCTCACAGTGGAGAATATATCAATAGACAATATAAAATCACTCAACCTGCCGGACAAGGACGGCAAAATCACTGTAAATAATATCAGCTACAGCTATGACAGCTGGGAAGCACAGGTGGATGCACAGGGCAATATCAAGTCTGTAACATTTAATCTGAGCAAGGACAAGGCCATAGCAGACCCTGAAAAGACTGTGGCAGAGGGATATCTTTTAAATGCGGGCTCTGCAATAAATGCGAGGGGAATCCCTTACTATATGACACAGCTCAATGAGTTTGTCAGAAATTTTTCAGAGATGTTCAATCAGATAGAGAGCAAAGGACAGAATCTGAATGGGGATACACCACCTACATTTTTTGAAGCAATCACAAACACAGCCAAGGTATATGATTTCTCGGAATCAGAGGCTTATAGCAAGCTGCCTGATGGACAGACTGCCACAATAAACAGCAGCTCCAACACGTATTACAGGATGACAGCGGCCAATTTCTCCGTAAACAAGGATGTGATGAACGATGTATCGCTTTTTGCGACTTCCACAGACTATGTCAAGACAGATTCATGTGATATAGTTGATGAGTTAAAGAAGCTGCAGTCGGAGAAAACAGTATACAGAGGCGATAAAGCGGAATCATTCCTTGAGACAATCATCTCCAATGTGTCAGTGGATACGGAAAAGGCAGAGACCTACAACAAGCTCTATAGCAATCTGGAGCAGACTATTGCAAACCAAAGAACATCGGTATCAGGTGTGGATGAGGATGAGGAGGCATTAAACCTCGTGAAGTTCCAGTATTCATACAATATGGCATCTAAAATCATATCGGTTATGAACCAGATGCTTGATAAGCTCATAAACGATACGGGCGTGGCATAGAAGCGGGAGGCATAATATGAGAATCACAAACAATATGATAATGGGAAATACCAAGACAAATATCAATTCAACAAAGGTTTTGGTGGACAAATACAATACCCAGATGACTACTCAAAAGAAGATATCCAAGGCATCAGAGGATCCGGTTATCGCAATCAGATCGCTTCGCTTGTCGACCAGCCTGTCGCATCTTGACCAGTACAAGGACAACAATATCCCGGATGCTTCTTCGTGGATGGATGTCACAGAGACAGCCCTTAGCAACATGAAATCACTCCTCACAGATATCCGTACACAGTGTGTAAACGGCTCTACAGATACGCTCACAGCTGATGACAGAAACACTATATTACAGCAGCTTACAGCGCTGTCAGAGCAGGTGTATACAGAGGGCAATGCAGACTACGCAGGAAGAACGGTATTTACGGGCTACCGCACATCATCAAAGCTCACATTCCAGAAGGACACAAAGAGCACATATCAGATAACACAGGAGTTTTCTGCCGCTGATTTGTCAGAGAAGCGGTATTATACAAATGGCGTGACTGTTCCAAATAGTATAAATGCGGCAACACCTGACTGTACCACAGATGTCACAGAGCACAGCTTCCAGAGAATCCGTCTGGGCTACGGTAATACGACAGATGATGTGAAGCTTTCTATCGATGGAAAAGAGCTGACACAGGGCACAGATTATACTGTATACAAGAGTGTGTCTGATTTTGACCCATCAAAGCTCTCTGCTGATGATACGGCATATATACAGGAAACCGGTGAATTTGTTTTTGGTAAAAATGTAGCTGCTTCAATTAAGAATAATGAAAAGAAGCTGTCTGTCACATATGTAAAGACAGGCTTTGACAGCAGTGATGCTAGACCTGAGTATTATTACAACTGCAAGGATATTACAAATGCTGTGACACTCGATGCAGGTGGCAATGTACCTCATGATGCAGCAGGAGATATCATATACTCCGATCCATCAAAGGTAGTGGATTTTAAGTTTTCAAGTCAGGAAATCAAATACACAGTGGCAAACAGCACCGATATCACTGTCAATACACAGGCGAAGGACGTCATGGATACAGGCATCAAGCGCGATGTGGATGAGTTGATTGATGTAGTGCAGAATGCTGTCAATGCTCACGACAAGGTCTCACAGATAAAGAAGATGATGCAGCAACAGCAGTACTCTGACAAGGATTCACAGGCAAAGCTTAAGACTTACTTAGAGGCGGCAGAGCAGGAGGCTGACTATGCTGACAACAATTTGCAAAAGACCTATAGCCAGTATATCACACGCTTTGATGATCATTTGAATAAGGTAAATCTGGCGCTCACCAATTCGGGAAGCACAAAGAGCCGCCTCGCCCTTATCAAGAACAGAGTTGATGAGCAGCAGACGACCATAGAGGAGCTCAAGTCGACCAATGAGGATAGGGATATTTCTGATATAATCATTGATTTTTACGCTATGTACAATGCATATCAGTCCAGCCTGACAGCAGCATCAAAGGCTAATTCACAGACATTGCTTGATTATCTGTAAGGAGGAAGCTATGAAGGCAAAAACGAGAATATTTGGGGAGATTGACATCCCACAGGACAAAATCATCACAATGGAGAAGGGGATGATAGGCTTTTCGGAGCTGAAAAACTACACTCTGATATACAATTCGGAGAAGGAGAATGATAAGAAGTCTATCATGTGGCTTCAATCGATGGATGATGGAGACATTGCATTTCCTGTCATGACACCGGATATCATCATGCCGGACTACAAGCCGACGGTCAACGAGGAGCTTCTTGCGCCTCTTGGAGATCTGAATGAGAAGAATATGTATGTGATCGTCACTGTAAATGTGCCTAGCGACATCACAAAGATTGCCTGCAATTTAAAGGCTCCTATTGTGGTCAATACCGACAGCAACAAAGCAGCACAGCTTATAGTTGAGGATGACTACAAGGTGCACTTCCCGATTTATGACATCATAAAAGGGAAAAAAGAAAGGGCGGGTGAATAGTATGCTGGCTCTTACAAGAAAAAAGGGTGAATCTCTGGTGATTAATAATGACATCGAGATTACTATTCTGGAAATCAGAGGCGACCAGATTAAGCTCGGTGTAAGTGCACCGAAGGAGGTGCCGATTTACCGCAAGGAGGTTTATACGCAGATACAGCAGGAGAACAGGAAATCTGCGGATGCACAGAATGCACAGGCTCTCAAGGAGCTGTTTGGATAGCTTAAGACAGAGAGTTATATGTCGAAAGTTGCGACCGAAACCAATTGAATGAGAGTTCTATCAAGGCTATAATTGAACCAGTACAGCGATATAACTTTTTCGCAGTGCTGGTTCTTTTCGATGTGCCAAAAGCGTATAGCGAATAAAATATAATTTCAGACAGGAGGACTTCAATTTGGAGAAAGTACGTTACATGATTTCCGATGCGGCAGCTGCTGTGGATGTGGAGACTCATGTGTTGCGTTACTGGGAGGATGAGCTGGGACTTGATGTGCCTAGAAATGAACTTGGTCACAGATACTATACAAGAGACAATATAAAACAGTTTCTGAGGATAAAGGAGCTTAAGGAGAAGGGGTATCAGCTTCGCGCAATCCGTGATATGCTTCATTCGGATGCACCGGGTGAGCCGTTAAATCCACCGAATCCTGCGGCTATGGAAAAATCCGTGCAGCCTGTAAATTACACGAATATCACAAATCAGACGGTGAAACAGGAGATGTCAGGGTATAATCCGGCATATCACGATGAACTGCCGGGATACAATCATACATATCGAAGCCGCACGGCAGATGAGCGTATGGATGAGTTTCGCGAGCTGATGAGCAATATCGTGGGGAGAGCCATAGCACTGAATAATGAGGAGCTGAGTCAGCAGATATCCACTGAGGTGCAGGAGCGGATATTAAAGGAAATGAACTATCTGATGCGCGAACAGGATATTGCGCAGGAGGAGAGATATAAAAAGCTGGACGCTGCCATACGCGGAAATCTGCGCAGAAAGGGACTTTTTTCAAGGAAAAGGAACGCGGACATGCCTGCAGATACAAAAATAAGCGCTGCAGACACCAAGGGAAAGAAGGGGCGCGACAAGACGCATACGCATGAGCTTAATCCGGTGAGACTATAGAGCATGCATGACAACGCTTACACTATAAAAATAATTACTGCAAAAAACGCTTACAGCATAAAAATGATTACAATACAAAGACGATTACAACACAAAAAAAGACGACCCATAACAGGTCGTCTTTATTTCTTACAGTATGCTAAAAATTAGCCCTGGCTGATTGCTCCAGTTGGGCAAACACCAGCACATGTACCACAATCGAGACAAGAATCTGCATCGATTACGTACTGTGAATCACCAGCAGAGATAGCTCCTACTGGGCACTCACCAGCACATGTACCACAGCTAACGCATGAATCAGAAATTACGTATGCCATAATGAAATCCTCCTTATAAAATAATGATCATTATTCGCCGTTATTGGCTTATCTGCATTGTAGTACAAAACACAGAATAATGCAATGCCAAATAAAATTGTACTTACTTTTACACAATCTTATATAAAAATTACCAAATATTGAGTAAAACTTGAAATGCTATTGTTACTATTGTATAATAAATAGAAAACAATTCAGAACCTCCGAGAACAAAAGCTGATACGTCATGTTTACATGTAAGCAGCAGATTTTCCTGCTCTCGAGGTAGCTCTGAAGTGTTACAATAAAAACACATGATTATTTAGAAAAACTGGTGTTTGCACATGGTATATTACTGTAGTATGTGCGGTGAGGATATAAAATGGAAACAAAAATTATAAAAATAGATCAGGACAATTTAGACCATAAGCTCATGCAGGAGGCAGGTGATTTGATTGCAGCCGGTGAGCTTGTAGCGTTTCCGACAGAGACAGTGTATGGGCTTGGCGGTGATGCTTTAGATCCGGAGGCATCAAAGAAGATATACAGTGCAAAGGGGCGTCCGTCGGACAATCCGCTTATCGTACACATATCAGATTTTTCGGATTTGGAGCGCATTGCAAAGACGGTGCCGGAGGATGCAAGGAAGCTTTCGGATGCTTTCTGGCCGGGACCTCTTACCATGATAGTGGAGAAGGGCGATGCAGTGCCTTATGCCACAACAGGCGGCATGGACACGGTGGCTGTGCGCATGCCGAATCATCCTATAGCGCTTGATCTTATAAGAAGAAGCGGCTGTCTTATCGCGGCGCCAAGCGCCAATACATCCGGCAGACCGAGCCCTACAGAGGCTGCACATGTGGCTGAAGATCTAAGCGGAAAAATAGCCATGATTATAGACGGAGGACCGGTTGGCATAGGAATAGAGTCCACCATCATTGACCTGACAGAGGATACACCTATGGTGCTGCGTCCGGGCTATATCACACCACAGATGCTTTCAAAGGTATTAGGCAAAGAGGTCGTCATAGATCCGGGAATCATAGCGGCAGATGATACTAGAAAGCCAAAGGCACCCGGCATGAAGTACAAGCACTATGCGCCAAAGGCTGACATGGTCATCGTGGACGGTACCAGAAAGCATGTGATTGCAAAGATAAATGAGCTTGTGGCTTCGCACAGGGATGATGGCAAAAAGATAGCAGTCATTGCGACAGAGGAGACAAAGCAGTTTTACGATGCAGATGTTGTCCTGTCGATGGGAAGCAGGGCGGATGAGGATTCGATAGCCCATGAGCTTTACCGTATATTAAGGGATTGTGATGAGCTCGATGTGGATGTGATTTTCTCGGAGAGCTTCTCCACACCGCGTATAGGACAGGCCATCATGAACCGTATGCTAAAGGCGGCAGGCCATCAGGTGATAGACACACATGTGAAGTATGACAAAATCATTTTTGTCGCACAGACCGGCACATGCAGGGAGCAGATGGCAAAGGGCATCATGAACGACTTTGTACTCAAGGTGCCGATGGAGATTGAGGCGAGAGGACTTGTTGTCCAGTTTCCGGAGCCGGTCAATCAGAAGGCAGAGGCAGTGCTCATAAGCAATGGCATTTCCACGGAGGGCATGGTGTCAACGCAGCTTGAGGAATCGGATATCACGGAGAGTACTATGGTATTTACCATGGAGTCATCACAGCGCGAGCGCATTATAGAGAGCTTTGCCGATATCGACCCGGAGCAGGTCTTTGTGCTTTCACAGTATGTGGGCGATGAGCTTGAGATACTGGATCCTTACGGTGGCACGCTTCAAAGCTACGGACTGTGCTATGAAAGCCTCAGGGCTACGCTTAAGAAGCTGGTAAAGCGCTTAAATGCAAATACATAAAAGACAAACAAATATAACACAATATAAGACAAAGGAGAACAAATATTATGGGTAAGGTAGTAGTTATGGATCATCCGCTGATTCAGCACAAGATTGGAATTATGAGAAGAACCGACACAGGTTCAAAGGATTTCAGAACACTCGTCAGCGAGGTTGCGATGCTTGAGTGCTACGAGGCAACAAGAGATCTGGAGCTTACAGATGTGGAGATTGAGACTCCTATCTGTAAGGCCACTGTAAAGGAATTAAAGGGCAAAAAGCTTGCAGTTGTTCCTATCTTAAGAGCCGGACTTGGTATGGTGGAGGGCATGCTTGAGCTCATCCCTGCCGCAAAGGTTGGACACATCGGCATGTATCGTGACCCGGAGACAGCAGAGCCTATCGAGTACTATTGCAAGCTTCCGGCAGACTGCGCAAACAGAGAGGTATTTGTGGTAGATCCGATGCTCGCAACAGGTGGTTCAGCAGTGGCAGCACTTGATATGCTCAAAAAGCGCGGTGTGAAAAACATCCACTTTATGTGCATAATTGCAGCTCCTGAGGGAGTAAAGAGACTCACAGAGGCACATCCTGATGTGGATGTATATATAGGAGCGCTCGATGATCATCTCAATGAGCACAAATATATTGTGCCGGGACTCGGAGATGCAGGAGACAGAATTTTCGGAACCAAGTAATAATAATGATGATAATAGCTGCAGGTTGCTCTGAGGTGTAAACAGTGATATAAAACAGTAAAGTAACAGACAGTGTGATAGACCATATTGAATGGAGGTGTATATATGGGAGCTTCGGAAAAGAGAAAGGATTATATCTCATGGGATGAGTATTTTATGGGCATAGCGATGCTTTCAGGTATGCGCTCGAAGGATCCGAATACCCAGGTGGGTGCGTGCATAGTGGACCCGGAGCACAAGATACTCTCCATGGGCTATAACGGCTTTCCTCTTGGCTGCTCAGATGATGAGTTCACCTGGGCCAGAGAGGGAGAGGATAACAAGTATTTCTATTCTACACACAGCGAGCTCAATGCCATCTTAAACTACAGGGGCGGAAGCCTTGAGGGAGCGACCATATATGTCACCCTGTTTCCGTGCAATGAGTGCGCTAAGGCAATCATACAGTCTGGCATCAGGGAAGTAGTCTACGACTGTGACAAATACGAGGGCACGGCCAGCGTGACAGCTTCAAAGAGGATGCTTAAGGCAGCGGGGGTTACAATTCGCAGGTATGAGCACACTGACCGTGAGGTGACGCTTGTGCTGTAATCGCCGGAAATAGTGATAATACTGCAATTGTTGTGTCAAATTGACGTGATTTGACATGAAACACATGTATTTTTTATGCATTTTACACATAAAAATGTAGACAAAAGCAATAAAAATGATATAATAATTTGTATATGAAAAGAGATAATAAGAAAGAGGTAATGAATGCACTTATCATGGTTTTCCAGTTTGGAATCAACATGATTGTGCCGATATTTCTCTGCACACTGGCCGGTGTGTGGATTGGGAAAAAGACCGGAGCGGACTGGGTAACTGTTCCATTGTTTTTCCTTGGAGCATTTGCGGGGGCAAACAATATATACCGCATGGTTCAAAAATTCCTGAAGCCGGAGGATGATGGCAGAGCCGTCAGACAGACACCGGGCAGGCAGAGTACTACGGAAACAGAGATATCAGACAGTATTAGCAGGGTAGAGAAGGATGTTAAAAAGAATAAATGACGCATTGCCGGGACTTGTATTTGGGATAGTTTTTTACGGGATTGTTGTGCAGCTTATTGGGGTATGGTTTGTCACAGACAAAATTTCATATTCTATCGGCTTATGGTATGGGATAGCGATAGCTGTTGGTATAGCTGTCAATATCGCCACAGTCATATATGACGCGACCGCCATATATGGACAAAAGGATGCCAATCGCAGGATCGTAGCAAAATCACTTTTAAGGTATATTGTTGTTGCGGTCCTGTTATTTATATTGGGACTATTTGATTTTGGAAATCTGATAATGGCCTTTGTCGGTATGCTGGGACTCAAGATTTCAGCGTATTTACAGCCTTTATTTATGAAGGTGACAGACCGATTTTCCGGGAGAAGTGATGCATCTTCCGCCGGCGAAATGGAGACAGAGTAGCAAAACCGCAGGTAAACTTAATAAGGAGGAGGTGATAATGTGAATCAGGCGATTTTACTGGAAAGTAACGCAGACAATATCGACTTTATGATCCATGGTATTTTTTCGATAAAGGTATTCGGTCAGGAGGTCTGGATTACCACATCGCACGCCTGTATCCTCATAGTGATGGCTCTTATGGTCGTATTCGCTATAGTGGCAAACAGGAAGCTTAAAAAAGCAAAGGAAGTACCGGACGGCTTTCAGAATACCATCGAGCTCATCGTAGAGATGCTCGACAAGATGGTTGAGGGAACCATGGGTAAGTGGGCTCCTAGGTTTGTAAACTACATCAGCACGATTTTTATATTTATACTGATGAGTAATATCTCAGGCTTGTTTGGCTTAAGACCACCGACAGCCGACTACGGAACCACACTGGCGCTTGCACTTATTACATTTTTCATGATCAGATTCAATAAGGCTAAGCATCAAAGCGCAAAGGATATCTGGACCGGTATGTGTTCACCACTGCCGCCGTGGCTGCCTATATGGGCGCCAATCAACATTATCAGTGAGATTGCAATTCCTATCTCATTATCATTGCGTTTGTTCGCCAATGTGTTGTCAGGAACTGTTATTATGGCGCTGGTATATGGTCTGCTAAGGTTTATAGCCATAGCGTGGCCGTCAGTACTGCATGTATACTTTGATTTGTTCTCAGGAGCAATTCAGACATATGTATTCTGTATGCTGACAATGACATACGTTACACAGGCATGTGAGACGGATGAGTAAAACTATAAGATGTATTTTTAGGAGGATTCAATTATGGATATCAATGGACAGGATTTAATCAGAGCATGCTCAGCAATCGGTGCAGGTTTGGCAGTTATCGCCGGAATCGGACCTGGTGTTGGACAGGGTATCGCAGCAGGACATGGTGCAGCAGCCGTAGGACGTAATCCGGGGGCAAGAGGACAGATTATGTCAACCATGCTTTTAGGACAGGCGGTTGCAGAGACAACAGGTCTTTATGGTCTCGTTGTTGCATTACTTTTACTTTTCGTTCATCCGCTCGGATAGTATATTACGGTTTGCCGCAGAGGATTACCGTGCGGCGATACAGCCAACGGAAAGGAGAGTAAAAGTTGTTAGCACAGGGATATACATTTTTGTTTAATCTGGATGCGCAGTTGCTCTTTGATACAGTACTTTTGGCAGTTGCAGTATTTTTCCTTTTCATGCTGATGTCGTATCTGCTTTTCAATCCTGCAAGGAAGCTGTTAAAGGACAGACAGGACAGGATAGAAAGCGATATAAACACAGCTGTTGCCGACAAGGAAAGTGCCGCAGCACTAAAGGCAGAGTACGAGGGAAAGCTTAAGGATATCGATAAAGAGGCCGAGGCTATTCTCACAGAGGCGAGACAGAAGGCGCTTAAAAACCAGAACAAGATTGTGGATGATGCAAAGGAAGAGGCTTCACGCATCATAAAGAGAGCCAGAGAAGAGGCAGAGCTTGAGAAGAAGCATGCCATGGATGATATGAAGCAGGAGATGATACAGATAGCATCGCTTATGGCACAAAAGGCTGTCGCAGCTTCGATCACCACAGACATTCAGGATACACTCGTTGAAGAGACACTTAAGGAAATGGGAGAATCAACATGGCTAAGCTAGTATCTAAGGTATACGGTGATGCATTGTTTGAGGCTGCCCTTGAGGACAACAGGCTTGATAGCCTGTCTGACGAGGTAACGGCAGTAAAGGAAATCATTGCTGCAAATGATGACCTCTCAAAGCTGATGGATCATCCGCAGATTGATAAAGAAGAAAAGGTCAGAATCATCGAAGAAATATTTGGGGGAAGAGTTTCAGCGGAGCTGGTAGGGCTTATGAGGATGATTATAGAAAAGAATCATTACAAAGAGCTTACCTTAGTCTTCGACTACTTTCTTGACAGAGTCAAGGAGTACCAAAATATCGGAACAGCATACGTCACATCTGCATTTGAGCTGTCAAAGGAGCAGAAGCTTGCTGTGGAGAAACGACTTCTTGACACGACAAAATACGTGAAATTTGAGATGCATTTTGAGGTGGATACCGCGCTCATAGGCGGTATGAAAATCAGAATCGGGGACAGAGTGGTGGATTCATCTGTCAGCAGCAGATTAGAAAGACTCACCCGCGATTTGACAAAAATACAATTGAAAGTAGGTGAATGCGCTCCATGAATCTAAAACCGGAAGAAATCAGCTCAGTAATAAAGGAGCAGATTAAAAGATACGCTTCCCAGCTCGAAGTCGCTGATGTAGGAACAGTCATTCAGGTGGCAGACGGAATCGCACGTATTCATGGTCTTGAGAATGCGATGCAGGGAGAGCTTTTGGAATTTCCAGGGGAAGTATATGGAATGGTATTAAACCTCGAGGAGGACAATGTCGGTGCTGTTTTACTTGGACAGCAGCGCAATATCAACGAGGGAGATACAGTTAAGACCACAGGACGAGTGGTAGAGGTGCCGGTAGGCGATGCAATGCTCGGCCGAGTAGTAAATGCGCTCGGACAGCCAATCGACGGAAAGGGACCTATCCAGTCGGACAAATATCGTCAGATAGAGAGAGTAGCATCGGGAGTTATCTCGAGAAAGTCAGTAGATACACCGCTTCAGACCGGTATAAAGGCTATTGACTCAATGGTTCCTATCGGACGAGGACAAAGAGAGCTTATTATCGGAGACAGACAGACCGGAAAGACGGCTATCGCGATAGATACCATAATCAACCAGAAGGGACAGGGTGTGAAATGTATCTATGTAGCTATCGGTCAGAAGGCTTCTACGGTTGCATCCATAGTAAATGAGCTCGAGGAGTTCGGAGCCATGAGCTACACGACAGTAGTGGCTGCGACAGCATCAGAGCTTGCACCGTTACAGTATATAGCGCCATACTCAGGCTGCGCTATAGGTGAGGAATGGATGGAAAACGGACAGGATGTGCTCATAGTTTACGATGATCTGAGTAAGCATGCAGCAGCATACCGTACACTTTCACTCCTTTTAAAGAGAGCGCCTGGACGAGAGGCTTATCCGGGAGATGTTTTCTATCTCCATTCAAGGCTTCTGGAGAGAGCAGCGAGACTGTCAGACAAGCTGGGTGGAGGCTCACTCACAGCCCTTCCTATCATTGAGACACAGGCGGGTGATGTATCGGCATATATCCCGACCAATGTTATCTCAATCACAGACGGTCAGATATATCTCGAGACAGAGATGTTCAACGCGGGCTTCAGACCTGCCATAAATGCAGGACTATCAGTTTCACGAGTTGGAGGCTCTGCACAGATAAAGGCAATGAAAAAGATTGCAGCACCTATCCGAGTAGAGCTGGCTCAGTACAGAGAGCTTGCAGCATTCTCACAGTTTGGCTCAGAGCTTGATGCAAGCACAGCAGAGCAGCTCGCACAGGGAGCACGAATCAAGGAGATTTTAAAGCAGCCGCAGTACAAGCCGATGCCGGTAGAGAAGCAGGTTATCATAATATACGCTGCTACAAAGAAGTATCTTATCGATATCAAAATCGAGGATATTTTGAGATTTGAGGCAGAGCTGTTTGATTTCATTGATACCAGATATCCTGAGATCCCTGAAGCAATCAGGGAGAAAAAGGTGATGGACGATGATACTGAGCAGGCACTTATAAAGGCAATCGAGGAATGCAAAAAGCAGTTCCGTTAGACGGTTGGATATTAGTAGAAGGCAGGTGGTAAAATGGCTTCGATGCGAGACATAAAGCGCAGAAAAAGCAGTATTACAAGTACTCAGCAGATCACAAAGGCCATGAAGCTCGTTTCTACCGTCAAGCTGCAAAAGGCGAGAGCACATGCGGAGGCAACAGATCCGTATTTCAACTATATGTACAGGACAGTAAGCTCGATGCTTGCAAAGAGCGGTAGCATAGAGCACCCATACTTAAAGGCCGGTGATTCGCCAAGGAAGGCGGTAGTTGTTTTGACATCAAACCGCGGACTGGCAGGCGGATACAACAGCAATATAGTAAAGCTCATCACACACGGGGACTTCAAAAAAGAAGAGCTCGACATATACGCTGTGGGAGCAAAGGGCGAGGAGCTGCTTACGTCAAAGGGCTATCATATAGTTGAGAGTGCACCGGAGATGATGGAGGACCCGACCTACGGGGATGCTGCGGCACTTTGCAAAAGAGTGTTAAAGGCATTTACAGACGGTCAGGTGGGGGAGATTTACCTCGCATATACCCATTTCAAAAACACAGTTACACAGGAGGCGAAGCTCATAAAGCTTTTGCCGGTGGAGCTGGATGAGAATGGGGCAGATGAGAAAGAGGACTCCAATATTCTCATGAATTTTGAACCGAATCCGGAGGAGGCTTTGGAGCTTATTATTCCAAAATATGTGACAAGCCTGTTTTACGGAGCACTGGTGGAGTCATATGCCAGTGAAAACGGAGCCAGAATGCAGGCGATGGATTCTGCTACGAGCAATGCAGAGGATATGATCAGTGATCTGACATTGAAATATAACAGAGCGCGTCAGGGCTCAATCACGCAGGAGCTTACTGAGATAATTGCAGGAGCTAATGCTATAGAGTGATACATGCATATCCGGTCATGGGAAGGCAGGCATGTGTGTCTGTGAATGACCAAAAAGGCAAGTGTATCATATGAATTAAAAAAGAAGGAGAAACTATAAATGGCAGATAAAAATGTAGGTAAAATCATACAGGTTATCAGTGCCGTTCTGGATATCAAGTTTTCAGAGGGTAATCTGCCTGAGATAAACGATGCAGTCGAGGTGCCGCTGAAAAACGGCGGAAAGCTGGTCGTTGAGGTTGCACAGCATCTGGGCGACGATACAGTCAGATGTATCGCCATGGGACCTACTGATGGTCTCGTCCGCGGCATGGATGCTATCGCAACAGGAGCACCTATTTCTGTGCCGGTGGGGGAGAATACACTTGGAAGAATGTTCAATGTGCTCGGAGAGCCTATCGATGAGGATGAGCCTCCACAGACAGAGGAGAAATGGGCAATCCACAGACCTGCGCCTAGCTTTGAGGAGCAGGCTACATCGCAGGAGATGCTTGAGACAGGAATAAAGGTTGTAGATTTGCTCTGCCCATACCAGAAGGGTGGAAAAATCGGACTCTTCGGAGGTGCCGGAGTAGGAAAGACGGTGCTCATCCAGGAGCTTATCCACAACATCGCTACACAGCATGGTGGATACTCAGTATTTACCGGTGTAGGAGAGCGTACACGAGAGGGAAATGACCTGTACTACGAGATGAAGGAGTCAGGTGTTATCGACAAGACCACCATGGTGTTCGGACAGATGAACGAGCCACCTGGAGCACGTATGAGAGTTGCCCTGGCAGGACTTACAATGGCAGAGTATTTCCGTGACAGAGGCGGCAAGGATGTGCTTCTCTTTGTGGACAATATCTTCCGTTTCACCCAGGCAGGTTCAGAGGTATCAGCACTTTTAGGACGTATGCCTTCAGCTGTTGGTTACCAGCCGACACTGCAGACAGAGATGGGAGCTCTTCAGGAGCGTATCACATCAACAAAGAATGGTTCAATCACATCAGTTCAGGCCGTATATGTGCCTGCAGATGACCTTACAGACCCGGCACCGGCGACTACCTTCGCACACCTTGATGCCACGACAGTACTTGAGCGTTCTATCGCAGAGCTTGGTATTTATCCGGCTGTAGACCCGCTGGCATCTACATCGCGCATCCTTGATCCGCGTATCGTGGGACAGGAGCATTTTGAGGTGGCACACGCTGTCCAGGAGATACTCCAGAAGTACAAGGAGCTGCAGGATATCATCGCAATCCTCGGTATGGATGAGCTCTCAGAGGAGGATAAGCTCGTAGTAAGCCGTGCACGTAAGGTGCAGCGTTTCCTGTCACAGCCGTTCTTCGTAGCAGGACAGTTTACAGGACTCGAGGGCAAATATGTGCCTATCGCCGAGACCATCAGAGGCTTTAAGGAGATACTCGAAGGAAAGCATGATGATGTACCGGAGAGCTATTTCTTAAACGTTGGAAGCATAGATGAAGTCCGTGCCAAGATGCAGTAATGTGAGGTGATTTCATGGCAGATAACATTTTTGACATAGAAATAATCACACCGGACAGGGTGTTCTACAAGGGAGAGACAGATTTCCTCGAGTTCAATACCCAAAACGGAGAGATTGGTGTATACAAAAACCATATACCGCTCACGACAGTGCTTGCACCGGGAATCGTGACTATCCATAACGGCGACGAGGAGAAAGTAGCCGCAATCCATTCAGGTTTTGCGGAAATACTTGGAGACAAGGTCACATTTCTCGCAGAGCTTGCAGAGTGGCCTGATGAGATAGACATAGACCGCGCACAGGCCGCAAAGGAGCGGGCAGAGCAGCGCCTTTCAAACCACACAGCAGAGATTGATGTAAAGAGAGCAGAGTTTGCACTAAGGAAGGCACTTATCAGAATAGATGTGGCACATCATATGTAGTTATAAAATCCCGGAATCTGCAGGTAAGCGGATTTCCGGGATTTTTAATATAAGACCGATTAATACCTTCCATTTTCCTTCCGGAATTGTAACTTTTGCCTTGTCAGTGTTTGCAATAAAAAGAAGATACATCTCTTTAGCACTTTCACCTTTCTGAACTTAATAAGTCCCTTATAGTATTCAAATACATCTGCGTACTTCTTGTCGGATAATGTATCCCACTTAATGCTGTTTACTTCGTCTCCTGCATTGTATGAGTTTGAATTAAATGTTCCATTATCATTGACATAGCTCCACATCATTGGGAAATTTTTAGAAAATTATTTTTTTATGTAAAAAATGAAACATGGTCATGTCCTGACACGGTGGGATTTGCGGAACTGCTGTGGCGATTCATGAAAATTTTTCTGGAAGGACTGCGAAAAATAGCTGGTAGAGGAAAACCCGATACATCCGGCAATCTCTTCGATGCTGTGATTGGTTGTGAGCAGCAGGTCACGTGCAGACGCCAGCCGAACTTCGTTCAGGTAAGCGATGGGAGATTTTCCGTACAGCTCTGCAAAACGGTGTGAAAGGTAATATTTTGAGAGACTGCAGTTTTCGGCAAGCGAATCCAGAGAGATCATGCTCTGGTAATTGTGCTCGATAAAGCGTTTTACCTTGTGGCATTCGCGGCTGCTGTTCTGCGCATCCACCACTTCATAGGATACATGGTCTTTCCGGCAGAAATATAAAATTAAAATATCCAGATAATGCTGGCAGATCTCTGCGTAGCGGTCCTGTTTGTTATGCATTTCCCGCAGGATATTTTCAAAACACTGGCGGATAAAAGGCGAGTTTGCAGAAGCCGGGACATGAATGTATTCCGGTTCTTTGTCAGTATTCAGTTTTAATCCTTCCACCCCGAGCACATAATAATCCAGTGGATTTTCCAGATCGGAAAACTCTGTGTGTGTTACCTGTGCACCGATCACGACAAGGCTGTTTGAGGAGACCGGAAGAGATTCATTTTCAATCAGCATGCGTCCGGTGCCGTCTTTAATAAAGAAGATTTCCGTAAAATGATGGCTGTGGGGAAACGAAGTCCAGTCATTTTCATATTTGGATGCTGATATGGAAAGCAGGCGGAAATGGATTTCCGGCTGTACATCATTATCCAGATTAAATTTGCGGTTACTCATGGAAATACAGTCCTTTCATGTTATAATTGCAATGATTTTCTAGTTAAAATGGAACGATGTTGTACTTAGTATACAATAAAAAAAACAAAATAACAAGATTTTTAAAATAAAGCAAGAATTATAAAATATAGAGCAATATATGGATAGGAAAAAGAGATGGCGTACTCTATAATAACAAATGTAAGGAAGAAAACATAAGAACTTATAGTAAAAATTAACAAAAATGGGAGGTTACTATGAAGAAAAAAATTTTATGTACAATGATGAGTATGGTAATGGTAGCATCTTTATTTGCAGGGTGCGGTACAGATTCAGGAACGGAGAATTCTGCGTCAGATAACAGCAAGAAAGAAAAAGCTGGAACAACAATCAGTGTAGCTGCGATTGAGACAGGTTATGGTTCGCAAATGTGGCAGGAAGTGGCAGATGCATTTACAGAAGAAACCGGAATTCAGGTAGAACTTACAACAGATAAAAAATTGGAGGATGTAATAGGACCATCCATGCAGGGAGGCGAATACCCGGATGTTATTCATCTGGCCACGGGACGTGAAGCTGCGTTAACGGAACAGTTTATTAAGGGAAATATGATTACTGACATTACAGATGTCTTATCTATGAAAGTTCCGGGAGAAGATAAACTTGTTTCAGAGAAGATTGCAGGAGGATTTACAGATACATCATTGACGAATCCTTATGGTGATGGAAAGACATATCTTGCACCAATGTTTTATTCCCCATGTGGTCTGTTTTATAATGCAGGTCTTTTAGAAGAAAAAGGATGGGATGTTCCAACAACCTGGGATGAAATGTGGGAACTTGGAGATAAAGCAAAAGAAGAGGGGATTTATTTATTTACATATCCGACAACAGGATATTTTGATGCATTTTTCTATGCATTAATGTATGCCGCAGGCGGATCTGAATTCTTTGATAAGGCTACAAATTATGAAGAAGGTATCTGGGAAACACCAGAAGCACAGACATGTTTTGATATTGTTGCAAAGTTAGCTGAGTACACAAATCCTATTACACCGGCACAGGCAAATGATCAGGATTTTACACAGAACCAGCAGTTAGTACTTGATAATAAGGCAATTTTCATGCCAAATGGAACCTGGATTGTCGGTGAAATGGCAGATGCTCCTCGTGCAGATGGATTTAAGTGGGGTATGACAGCTCTTCCGGCGGTAAAAGCGGGAGGAGACGGTTATAGTTATACATGGTTTGAACAGGCATGGATTCCTTCTGGTGCAGAACATCAGGATGCAGCAAAATTATTTATCTCATATTTATACAGTGATAAAGCATGTGAAATTTTTGCAAAAGCAGGAGCTATTCAGCCGGTATTAGGAATTGCAGATAAATTAGAAGGTGATAATGTCATGTTTTATTCTATCTATGATAATGGAGCAAAGGCAGCCATGGGCAATTTTGCATCATTTGAAGCAATTCCGGGTATTGAAGTACGTACTGTATTCTTTGACCCTGTAAACTCTTTGGTATCAGGAGATATGACAGAGCAGGAGTGGATTGATGGAATTATTTCGGCAAGTGACCAGATGCGGGCAAATTTGAAATAAGAGTTTTTAGTTTTCCTTAATGCTATAGTGGTAAAAATGAGTCGGCGGACAGGATTTTTGTCCGCCGAATTTTAAATAGTACGGTTTGTTTGAAAGGAACGTGAAAGTATGAAAAAAGCCAGAGGACGAAGCGGTTTTTTGGCGGTATGCATAGCACCAGCAGTAATTTTATTTTTTGTGTTTATGATATTGCCTACCTTAAATGTATTCCGGATGTCGTTATTTGAAAAAGGTGCATATTCACCGAATGAAACATTTGTTGGCCTGAAAAATTTTAAAACATTAATATCGGATACTAATTTTATAAGGTCCATGCAAAACATGATTTTACTTATTGTTGTTGTTACAATAGTTACCTTTGCATTTGCACTTGTTTTTGCAGGCATTCTATCAAGAGAAAAAATCAGGGGACAGAATTTTTTCCGTATTATTTTTTATATTCCCAATATTTTATCGGTTGTAGTAATTGCAGGTATTTTTTCTGCAATTTATAGGCCGGAGAACGGAATGCTAAACAGTATTATCGGACTGTTTCATAAAATGGAGAACCCGATTTTGTGGAAAGGTGAATCGCTTGTGATCGTCAGTCTTATTATTGCAATGATCTGGCAGGCGATTGGTTACTATATGGTCATGTACATGGCATCTATGGCGAGTGTGCCGAAAAGCCTGTATGAAAGTGCCGGATTAGATGGTGCAGGCAGGCTCGTTCAGTTTTTTCAGATTACAATTCCGTTGATCTGGACTAATATTCGTACAACATTAACATTTTTTATTATTTCTACTATTAATATGGCATTTCTTTTTGTAAAAGCTATGACTTCAGGTGGCCCAAACGGAGCTTCTGAAGTGTCACTAAGCTATATGTATGGACAGAAGGATGCCGGATTATATGGATACAGTATGGCAATAGGTGTTGTAATATTTATTTTCTCGTTTGCATTGTCTGCACTTGTAAATAAAGTTACAGAGCGTGAACCACTGGAATTTTAAGGAGAAAAAACATGAAAGAGAAGAAACATTCGAATTCTACCGAGCATTTGTATAAAATTTTTATTTATGTAGTTTTAATATTGCTTGCAGTCAGTATTATTATTCCGGTGGCATGGGTGTTTATGGCATCCATTAAGCAAAATAAAGAGTTTTATGGAAATCCGTGGACTTTGCCGAAGGGTTTTTATTTTCAGAACTTTATTGATGCCTGGAATACAGCAAAAATGGGAGATTACATGTTAAACTCCGTATTGGTTACAGCTTTGGCACTTGTAATTCTTTTAATTGTTGCACTGCCGGCAGCTTACTGTTTGTCACGTTTTAAATTTAAAGGAAGCAAATCTTTAAATGCGGCTTTTATGGGTGGTCTTTTTATTAACGTGAATTATATTGTTGTTCCAATTTTTCTGATGCTGCGAGATGGAGACAATTGGCTGAAATCAGTAATTGGGAAAAGTTTTCTTTTAAATAATCTGGTCATACTTGCAATCGTATATGCTGCGACAGCACTTCCGTTTACAATTTATCTGTTGTCAGGGTATTTTTCAACATTGGCACATGATTATGAAGAGGCGGCATATATTGATGGAGCAGGTTATAGTACAACGATGTGGAAAATTATTTTCCCAATGGCAAAACCATCTATTATTACAGTAATCTTGTTTAATTTTCTTTCTTTTTGGAATGAATATATCATTTCCATGACACTAATGAGTTCGGCAAAGGGACCGAAAACGTTACCGGTAGGATTATTAAATCTGATGCAGGCACAGCAGTCAGCAGCACAGTATGGAATTATGTATGCAGGACTTGTAATAGTAATGCTTCCTACATTAATTTTATATATATGTGTTCAGAATAAACTGACACAGGGAATGACTGTTGGTGGTTTAAAGGGTTGATGAGAAGGGAGATTAAAATGGAATTTTGGAAAAAGCACACAAAATGCAGAATAATTTTAATGGCAGCTCTTTTTATTGCCGGAATAAGCCTGTCTGTTTTTGGATGGGGGATGACAGGAAAAATGACAGGTTTAGGAATTATGCTTATTGGAATTATCTGTTTATTAATGGCATTGTGGATTTATAATTGCCCTTTTGCAGAAAAGAAGAAAAGAAAGTAATTATATGGATGAAATAGAGTGAGGAAGAAAAATGAGTGAGAAAAATACAGGCCGTGTCACAATTCCTACAAATCTGGATGTGGTTCCAGAGACAATTGAGTTAATGAAACGCTGGGGTGCAGATGCAATCCGCGATTGTGACGGAACAGAATTCCCGGAAGAGCTGACAAAGACCGGGGCAAAGATTTATGCAACTTACTACACCACGAGAAAAGATAATGAGTGGGCGAAGGCAAACCCGGATGAGGTGCAGCAGTGTTATATTATGAGTGGATTTTATACGGCTGTTGAAAGCGAACTGCAAATTCCTCTGATGAAGGGGATTTCGGATGAGTTAATGCAGGTCAATACAAGAGATGATATTAAACGATGGTGGGAGGTTGTTGACCGTTCCACAGGTCAGGTGGTATCGACCAAACAGTGGGAATATAATGAGGAGTCAGGGTGCGTCTGTATTCATGAGGCAGAACCGTTTCATGAATATACAGTAAGCTTTCTGGCATATATTATCTGGGATCCGGTACATATGTACAATGCGGTGACAAATGACTGGAAAGATTTCGAACATCAGATTACGTTTGACGTAAGACAGCCGAAAACACATAAATATTCCATGGAGCGTCTGCGCAAGTTCTGCGCAGAGCATCCATATGTCAATGTCATCCGCTATACGACGTTTTTCCATCAGTTTACATTGATGTTTGACGAGTTAAAGCGGGAAAAATATGTGGACTGGTATGGTTATTCCGCGTCAGTAAGCCCTTATATTTTAGAGCAGTTTGAAAAAGAAATGGGTTATAAATTCCGCCCGGAATATATCATTGACCAGGGATATTATAACAATCAGTACCGTGTACCTGGTAAAGAATATAAGGATTTTCAGGCATTCCAGCGCAGGGAAGTTGCAAAGCTTGCAAAAGAGATGGTTGACATCACACATGAATGCGGCAAAGAGGCAATGATGTTTTTGGGGGATCACTGGATCGGAACAGAACCATTCATGGAAGAGTTTGCAACGATCGGTCTTGACGCAGTGGTAGGAAGCGTTGGAAACGGAAGTACACTTCGTCTGATCTCTGATATTGAAGGTGTAAAATATACAGAAGGAAGATTCCTTCCATACTTTTTCCCGGACACCTTCCATGAGGGCGGAGATCCTGTCAAGGAAGCAAAGGAAAACTGGGTGACAGCACGCCGTGCCATTTTAAGAAAACCAATCGACCGTATCGGATATGGCGGATATTTAAAGCTTGCATTAGATTTCCCGGAGTTTTTGGACTATGTGGAGAGCGTGTGCAATGAATTCCGTGAACTGTATGAGAATGCAAAAGGAGCAACACCGTACTGTGTGAAGAAGGTTGCTGTTTTAAACAGCTGGGGCAAAATCCGCAGCTGGGGCTGCCATATGGTACACCATGCCTTATATCAGAAACAGAATTACAGTTATGCGGGAATTATCGAGGCGTTAAGCGGCGCACCGTTTGATGTGAAATTTATTTCCTTTGATGATATTTTAAAGGATAAGGATATATTAAAGGATATTGATGTCATTATCAATGTCGGGGACGGGGATACGGCACACACTGGCGGGGCAGTCTGGGGGAATGCAGTTATTTCCGCAGCCATTCGTGAATTTGTCTACCGGGGCGGTGGATTTATCGGTGTCGGGGAACCGGCAGGACACCAGTATCAGGGACATTATCTGCAGCTTGCCGATTTAATTGGTGTGGAAAAAGAAACCGGATTTACCTTAAACTACGATAAGTATAACTGGGAAGAACACAAAAATCACTTTATTCTTGCAGATACAACAAAGCCTGTTGACTTCGGAGAGGGCAAGAAGAATATGTTTGCGTATGAGGGAACAGAAATTCTGGTACAGAGGGACAAAGAAGTTCAGATGGCTGTGCATGAATTTGGCGAGGGCCGTTCGGTCTATATCAGCGGACTGCCATATAGCTTTGAGAACAGCAGAATTCTTTATCGAAGCATTTTGTGGAGTACACATGGCGAAAACTTATTACATCAGTGGTTTAGTACAAATTTCAATGTGGAAGTACATGCATATGTAAAAAATGGCAAATTCTGTGTTGTAAATAATACCTACGAGCCACAGAATACGGTTATCTATCGCGGAGATGGAAGCAGTTTTGCGTTGAAAATGGAGGCAAATGAGATTAAATGGTACGCTGTTTAATCAGGAGGTATAAAGAATATGAAGAAACCTGTACTTGTAATTATGGCAGCCGGAATGGGAAGCCGTTACGGTGGAATGAAACAGATTGATCCAGTAGATGAATATGGACATATTATTGTTGATTTTTCTATTTATGATGCTTATCTTGCAGGATTTGAAGAGGTTATTTTTGTAATAAAAAGAGAGAATGCGGAAGATTTTCATAATGTCATAGGGAATCGTATAGAAAAGATTATGAAAGTAAGATATGCATTTCAGGAGCTGGAAAATCTGCCGGAGGGATTTGAAGTTCCGGCCGGAAGAGTAAAGCCATGGGGAACTGCGCATGCAATTTTAAGCTGTAAAGATATGATTGACGGACCATTTGCAGTGATTAATGCAGACGACTATTATGGAAGAGAAGCATTTAAGCAGATTTATGATTATCTGAGTGTGCATGAAGATAATGAAAAGTATCAGTATGCAATGGTAGGATATCAGTTGAAAAATACTTTGACGGAGAATGGAAGTGTGGCAAGAGGTGTCTGTGATATTGATAGTGATGGAAAACTTGTCAGTGTAACAGAACATACAACGATTGTAAAACGTGGAGAGAATGCTGCATATACGGAAGATGATGGAAAAAGTTATACGGATTTGGCAGGAGATACGATTGTTTCCATGAATTTATGGGGATTTAGCAAGGGATTTTTGTCAGAGATTGCGTATGGATTTCGTGATTTTCTGCAGGAGGGTCTGCAACATAATCCACTGAAATGTGAATATTATCTTCCGTCGGTCGTCAGCAGACTGTTAGATAGCAATAAAGCAGAAGTAAAAGTTCTTCTTACAACAGAAAAGTGGTATGGAGTTACCTACAGGGAAGATAAACCAATGGTTATGGCAGCAGTGAAAAAGCTGGAAGAGAATGATTTTTATCCAAAACAGCTCTGTGGAAAATTAGAAGCGGCTGCAAACTTCTGTTTTGAAGGTGTATATAAAGAAGAAATTCCATGGGGAAATGGACATATTAATGATACTTACCGTGTTACATTTGAAAACGAACAGGGAGTAAAAAAGCATTATATTTTACAGCAGATGAACAAGAGTATCTTTAAAAACCCGGTTGAATTAATGGAAAATATCGTTGGAGTCACTGAATTTTTAAAAAGAAAAATTTCAGCTAACGGTGGAAATCCAGAGAGGGAGACATTAAATGTCATTCCTGCAAAAGACGGGAAACCCTATTACGTGGACTCGGAAGGTGAGTATTGGAGAGCTTATGTATTCATTGAAAATACTGTAAGCTATGATTTGATAGATAATCCTGAAATACTTTATGAGGGCGGTCTGGCATTTGGCAGATTTCAAAGTATGTTAGCGGATTATCCGGCGAAAACACTTCATGAGACAATTCCGGGATTTCATGATACCAGAGAAAGATTTGAGACATTCAAAAAGGCAGTGGAAGAGGATGTGTGCAGCAGAGTGGATTTGGTCCGGGAGGAAATTCAGTTTGTATTGGACAGGGAAGAAATTGTGGACTGCTTTCAGGATTTGCTTAGAAGTGGGAAAATCAGTTGTCGTGTGACTCATAATGACACAAAAATTAATAATGTCCTCATGGATAAGGATACCAAAAAAGGAATATGTGTGATTGACCTGGACACTGTAATGCCTGGGGTAGCCATGAATGATTTTGGAGATGCGGTGCGGATTGGAGCAAGTACAGCATTAGAGGATGAACAAAATCTGGATAAAGTGTGGTGCGATTTAGAGCTTTTTGAAGCATGTGCGAAGGGCTTTATAGAGGGATGTGGTGGAAAACTTTCACAGGAAGAGATAAAGCTGCTTCCGATGGGCGCTAGGCTTATGACCTATGAATGTGGAATGAGGTTTCTTATGGATTATATTCAGGGAGACATTTATTTTAAAATTCACAGACCGGGGCAGAATTTGGACCGGGCAAGGACACAGTTTAAACTTGTCTCTGATATGGAACATAAGTGGAAAGTAATGGAGAATATTGTGAAGAAGTATATGTAAGACAAAACAGTGGCATTGACAATTTCCAATGCTTAAAAGGCGTCAGTTCCGGAAATACCGGACTGACGCCTTGATTGCATTAAACGTTTGTATTTGATTCTTCTTCGCCCCAGAAATCTACAGGTTCATAATCCTGCAGTCTGGCCAGAAAACCTTTTTCTGCGAGTCCATTTTGAATATCATCTAAAATCTCTTCGGATTCAGCTTCAATCGTATGGTAATGATAACCACCGGTTACATTCTTAAGAAGGCTGGAACTTCCGGTAGAGAGTCCTTCTAAAAATTTCTTGACATCGCGTCTTGTACGGATATTCATTGTATGGCGTATATTTTCTTGTAACAATAGTGCTGCTTATTGCCACTAAGATGAAGAAGTGAGAAACTTCAAGTTTATAAAATTAAGAAAATGGAATTTAAGGAGTATGTAAATGAAATTCTAATTTGAAAAATTTAATGGTATCGGGCACCAAAAATTTCAGGGTTTGCGGATATCATGCGCATATTCTATGGAAAATTCCGCTAAAATATGCTTTAATAGAAGATATATAGCAGTAAAGGAGATGAACGCAATGGGGAGATTTGTAAATCCTGGAAACAGTGCATTCAAGGTAGCATTAGCTTCCGAGATATATATAGACAAAACAGGCTTGCTCGATTTTACCAATAGTGTTCTTGGAACAAAGCAGGCATATATATGTAATAGCCGGCCGAGAAGGTTTGGCAAGTCTATTACGGCCGATATGCTTACAGCATATTACAGCAAGGGCTGTGATTCCAGAGAATTATTTATGAACTATAACATTGCACAGACAGAATACTTTGAGAAATATCTCAACAAGTATGATGTTATTCATCTCGATATGCAGTGGATACTAATGGATGCCGGTGCGCCGGAAAGAATATCAGGATATATAAATAAAAATGTTATATCAGAGTTGGCAGATCTGTACAAGGATATTGATTTAAGAGATCAGAAAACATTGTATGGTGCTCTATCGGTTATTAACAGTATGACGAACAATAAATTTGTAATTATAATCGATGAGTGGGATGTTTTGATACGTGATGAAGCAGCAAATTCCTCAGTCCAGGAGGAATATATCAATTTCATGCGCGGAATGTTTAAAGGAAGTGAACCAACAAAGTATATAGAGCTTGCATTTCTCACAGGAATTTTACCGATAAAAAAGCTAAAGACGCAGTCGGCACTTAATAATTTTGATGAATATACCATGTTATATGCGGGACGTTTGTCACCATATATTGGCTTTACTGAGGATGAGGTCAGAGACATATGTGATCGCTATGGCAGGGATTTTAGCCAGGTAGAGCGGTGGTATGATGGATATATGCTGGGAGATTGCCATGTATACAATCCGCGTGCAGTAGTAAATTACATGCTTCAGGGAGACTTAAAGAGTTATTGGTCAGAGACCGGGTCTTATGATGTCATAGTTCCACTTATAAATTTGGATTTTGATGGATTAAAGACCGCAATAATTCAGATGCTGTCCGGTGGAGAAATAAAGGTGAACACCGGCAGTTTTATGAATGATACGGTTAGCTTTAAAAATAAAGATGATGTTTTAACATATCTTGTTCATTTAGGGTATCTGGGATTTGATCAGAAAAAGAGTTGTGCGTTTATTCCAAATGAGGAGATACGGCAGGATATTGAAAATGCTTGTCGGCATAAGCTATGATAAGAAGACAAAGAAGCATCAGTGTATTATAGAAGAGTACATGAAAAAATAATCAGATAACATTTGGGTAGCAGGATAATGACTGAAGAGGAAAAGAAAATGTCTAGAAGAAAGAGGCAGAAAAGCGGAATGATAAATAATGAAAATGAAAATAACAGCATGATGCAGGAGACTCAAACACCGCAGCAGACTGTTGACGCGCAGCAGATGGTTATACCGCAGGAGAGCGAGCGTATCCAGCGTGCCGAGTGGATTCACGAGCAGGTGAAGCTTCAGCGTGAGGCAGAGGATGAGGCCTGGGAGAAGATCATGGAGGAGCAGAAGCTGCTTACAGAGCGCAGGCGCTCCATAGATGCTGATATAAACAGCAACAGGGAGCTGAAGCGATACCATGAGGACTGCATGGAGGATATCACAGATCAGGTATATTCACTGCATGGCATATCGGTAGACAAGCTGGAGGGCATAAAAGAGTATAGGAATGCCCTGTTCCGCGGAGAAGCATTCATAGTGTTTTGCATATCAGTGATAATGGCTGCGATTGTGGCATATGCCTATGGACCGACTTCGCAGCTGTGCCTGTATGTACTCATGTGTGTAGGCGCGGAGGGAGCGCTATTGTCTCAAAAGAGAAAGAATATACTGTTTTTCATCCCGCTTATCCTGATAGCGGTGGAGCTGATAGGCTACAAGCTGTATCCGCAGTATCTGGAGTATGTCACGATGGCGGGAGAGGCACTGGCACTGTTTTTTATGATGATAGGCACTGTGGGATACTTTGTGCACAATCCATATCGCAAGGACAGAAAGAATATAAAGGCTGCAAAGTCAGACCTCAAGGAACTACATAAGGTAGCCAAAAAGAGTGTAAAGAAGAACAAAAAGAGTCGCATAAAGAGTGAGGCAAAAGAAGCAAAGCTTGCGGCAAAGCAGGCCAAAAGAGAGACAAAGGCTGCCATAAAGGAGCAGAAGAGGCAGAATAAGCTCGCAAAGAAACAGGCCAAGTATGAGCTTAAGGAGAAAAAGCGTAAACAGAAGAGCGAGCGTGTTGAGCTTAAGCATGAGCTGAAGAAGACTCAGCTCATGGATAAGGTGAGAAGATTTACACCGAAGGAGCAGAATAGTGAAAGCACCTCTTCGGCAGAGAGCATAGATAACAACATTACAGAAAACAATATCATAGAGAATAACATCATTGATATAGAGCGCAAGGTCAATTAATCATGGATGAGCATTAAGCAGACAGCTGATACTTCTCCATCCAGTAATTAATCTGGATGAAATATGCGATAAGCTGCGGACCTGCCATGAGCTGGCCAAACCACGGACTGCCGTATTCTGCCGGTGCCTTTAAAAATTCCCGCGTTTTGTCAATGTCAATGAGAGTGCGCACGGGGGCGTTAGGGGAGTCTAATATCTCCTCCATACCCTTTATAAGGAGAGCTTCATATCCGGGATGATAAGTCTTTGGATATGGGCTCTTTTTTCTGTGCAAAAGCTCAGGCGGCAGGACATCTGAAAATGCATCGCGAAGCAGAGTCTTTTCCACGCCGTTTTGATATTTCATATGCCATGGCACATTAAAGACATATTCAATGATACGATGGTCGGCAAAAGGAACGCGGGCCTCAAGCTCGGAGTACATGCTGGTGCGATCCATGCGGTCAAGAAGTGTCTGCATGAACCATTTGATATTGAGATAACCGATTATGCGGCGGCTTTCGTCCTCACCGGTTTCGCCGTAAAGGAGAGGTGCTTTTGATCTGGATTCTTCATATCGTAAAGCCTGATAACCGGATAAATCAAGCTCCAAACCCACATCATCGCGCAAAAGAGCAAGGCGTGGAGCGACATCCGATGACCATGGGAAGCCATATCTTTCAAGCAGCTCTTTGCGGTAAAACCACGGATATCCGCCAAAGATTTCATCCGCACACTCACCGGTAAGAGCTACCTTGTTTTTTCGGCTGACGAGGCTGCAGAAATACAAAAGTGACGAGTCCACATCGGTCATGCCGGGCATATCCTTTGCATCGACTGCGGCAAAGAGCGCTTTGAAGAGAGAGTTCTCATCACACTCGAGATAGGAGTGGGCTGTCTCATACTCTTCAAGCATACGATTGACATAGGGCAGATCTCTCTCCGGCTGGAAGGCGTTTGCCTTAAAATACCTGTCATTGTCCTTAAAGTCGAAGGAAAAAGTGTTGAGCGTTTTACCGCGTGTGTTCATATAGTTTGCGGCGATGGCGGTCACGATGCTTGAATCGATGCCGCCTGACAGAAAAGTACATACCGGCACATCGGAAACCATCTGCCTTTTTACAGCATCCTCCACCAGAAAACGTGTGTGAGCAACGGTATCCCGATAGCTTTCGGTGTGTTCCCGGCTTGTAAGCTCCCAGTAGGTTTCATCATGCAGCCCATCCTGTGAGTAAATCATGAAGTGTCCCGGCAAAACCTCAAACAAATCCTTAAACAGGGAAAGTCCACTCGTGTGTGCAGGCCCGATAGCAAGAAGCTCCTTCAAGCCCTGCTTATCAAGCTCAGGCTTTACTGCAGGGTGCGCAAAGCAGGCCTTTGGCTCGGAGCCAAACACCAGAGAATCCCCTCGGATGGCATAAAAAAGCGGTTTTACACCCACTCGGTCCCGGTATAAAAGCAGCCGGTTTTTAGCTGCATCCCATATGGCAAATGCAAAAATGCCGTTTAAGCGGCTGACAAAATCAGCGCCCCAGTGGATGTAGGCGTACAGAATAACCTCGGTGTCTGATGTTGTGGAGCACACAAAGCCGTTTTCGGAAAGCTCGGGAATCAGCTCATCCGTGTTGTAAATCTCACCGTTATAGCAGATAGTGTACTCATAGCCGTTGTGGGTGCGCGTCATTGGCTGGTCGCCGCACAGGATATCACGGATGGCCAGACGGCTGTGCGACAGACCAATATGCTTTTTAAGGAAACGTCCTCTGGCATCGTTGCCGCGGTGGGCGAGCACAGCACGCATCTTCTCAAGACGAAAGTTCCAGTAGTCGGTGTTCTCTTCAAAGTCTTCTTTAAAGTTACAGAATCCGGCGATACCACACATAAAATTTCATATCTCCGTAAAAACAGGTTTAATTTATATTATGCATACGCCTTGTAGCTGTTAATCCGGTCAGAAAATAAAAAGAGATTTTACCAAACTAATCAAAAATTTTTATTGACAAGAAAGGCAAAAAAGCAGTACTCTTATTGCATAAAGTTAGATAACACTAACGTGGATAAACAACAGGTAACCATGGTAAGTGAAATCTGACCAACAATTGCTTTTAAAGGTACAACCTTACATAAGGTAGATGTAATATGAAATGTTGAAAGAGAGGATATCATATGTCAGAAGAAGAGAGAAAGTTCTTAGAAATAGTGGATTTGAAAAAGGGCTTCGGAAGCGGCGAGACGCGCCAGGAGGTGCTGCGCGGCATGAATTTTTCCGTGGCAAAGGGAGAGTTCTGTGTGCTGCTTGGACCGTCAGGCTCCGGAAAGTCAACACTGCTCAATATCATCGGAGGCATCGACAGCGCCGATTCCGGATATATCAGCATAAATGGTGACAAGCTGAAGGATATGAGCGAGAAAAAGCTTACACAGTACCGCAGAAAGCACTTGGGATATGTGTTTCAGATGTACAATCTGATTGCAAACCTGAATGTAAAGGAAAATATAGAGGTGGGCGCATACCTGTCTGACAACGCACTGGATATCGATGAGCTGCTTCACACGCTGGGGCTTTACGAGCACCGCTACAAGCTTCCAAATCAGCTATCCGGCGGACAGCAGCAGCGTGTGTCAATAGGGCGTGCAATCGTGAAAAATCCGGATATACTGCTCTGCGACGAGCCTACAGGAGCGCTTGATTACAACACCTCAAAGGAGATTTTGAAGCTCATAGAGGATGTCAACAAAAAGTACGGAAACACCATAATCATGGTCACACACAATGAGGCCATCAAAAACATGGCAGACCACGTGATAAAGCTAAGGGACGGAGCCGTGCGCCACAACGATATCAACACAGGCAAGGTGTCGGCCGAAGAGCTTGAGTGGTAAGGAGGATTTGACCTATGAACAGGAAAAAGATAAAAAATCCTCTGATAAAGCGTATACCAAAGGAAATTATCGGTGACTGGAAGAAATATCTTGTTGTATTTCTTTTTCTCGTGCTGACAATCGGCTTTGTATCCGGAATGTATGTGGCAAACGACAGCATGCTCACATCTGCGGATGAGGGGGTAAGTAAATACAAGCAGGAGGATGGACATTTTGAGCTTAAGGATAAGGCTGATAGCGAGCTTATTACGGCTATCGAGTCAGGCGAGGTAAAAACAGCTCCAGACGAAAAAGACAGCGATAGCAGCAAAACTCCTGTCACGCTCTACGAGAATTTCTATCGCAATGAGACTGAGGACTACGACGCAGACGGCAAAAAGGACGGAACAATCCGTGTATACACAAAGACCGGGGATATCAACCTTGCATGCCTGATTGAGGGCTCTTTTCCACAAAATGAGAACGAAATCGCTGTGGACAGAATGCATGCAGACAACGTGGGCATGAAGGTCGGTGACACAATAAAGGTCAGCGGAAAAGAATTCAAGGTATCGGGCCTTATCGCATATGTCAACTATTCCACACTGCATGAAAAGAAGACCGATATGATGTTTGATGCAATAAAGTTTGATGTGGCGATGGTGACAAAGGAGGGCTTTGACCGCCTGAACAAGAGCATCCACTATGCATATGCATGGAAATACGAGGATGAGCCACAGGACGATATAGAGCAGAAGGAAAAATCAGACGATTTTCTGGAGGCGATGGTATCACAGGTGATGGCAGCAGGCAATGAGGTGGAGGACTACACACCGCGCTACTCAAATCCGGCAATCAATTTTGCCACGGACGATATGGGCTCAGACAAGGCCATGGGAGGAGTGCTTTTAGACATTCTTATCGTGATAATCGCATTCATTTTTGCAGTGACCATAAGCAATACGATAGCCAATGAATCATCAGCGATAGGCACGCTTCGCGCGTCGGGCTACACAAAGGGAGAGCTTATCAGGCATTACCTTTCAATGCCTGTCATTGTGACATTTCTGGCAGCAGTAGTAGGAAATATACTGGGCTATACGGTATTCAAGGATGTTGTTGTGGGCATGTATTACAACAGCTACAGCCTGCCGACATACCACACAATCTGGAATCCGGGTGCATTCATAAAAACAACGCTTGCTCCGGTGATTATCATGCTGGTTGTAAATCTTATCGTAATAATCCGCATGATGCAGCACACACCGCTTCAGTTTCTGCGTCATGACCTTAAGAAAACAAAGCGCAAAAAAGCAATGCGGCTTCCGCGATGGAGCTTCATGAGCCGTTTCAGACTGCGAATCATGTTTCAGAATATTGCAAACTATCTGATACTCTTTGTGGGAATATTTTTCATCATGGTAATGCTCGCGATGGCAGTCGGCATGCCGGATACGCTTGATTATTACAAGAAAAATACAGACAGCATGATGTTTGCAAAATACCAGTACGTGCTCAAATCATATGTCGATGCAGACGGAAACGTGCTTGAAACCGGCAACAGTGATGCAGAGAAATTTGACATGACATCGCTATTAAGGAAAACAGATGAGTTTGACGAGGAGGTGTCTGTCTACGGAGTGGAAACAGACAGTGCATACGTAAAGCTTAAGGACATGGATTCGCTCAAGGATAACGAGGTGTACATATCAGACTCATTTGCAGATAAATATGGTATAAAACCGGGTGATACAATAAAGCTTGATGCACAGTACGAGAAAAAAACATACAAATTCAAGGTGAAGGGAACCTACGATAAATCCCAGAGCATCGCGGTGTTTATGCCGATAGAGCATTTCGCGGATACCTTTGATTTTGCAGATGGCAGATTCAGCGGATTTTTGTCAGACACAAAAATAAAGGATATCGATGAGAGTAATATCGCGACAATAATCACGATACGCGACATCACCAAAATGGCAGACCAGCTTGACCATTCCATGGGCTCATATATGCAGTACTTCCAGGTGCTTTGCATACTGCTCTCAGCCGTCATGATATATCTGCTCACGAAGCTCATCATCGAGAAAAAAGAGACAGCCATATCGATGACCAAGATTTTAGGCTACGACAACAGAGAAATTGCAAGTCTTTATCTGTTCTCAACATCCATCGTGGTGGTTATATCAGATATCATCAGCGTAGTGCTTGGTGCAAAAGTGATGGACATTGTATGGCGCATAATGCTGCAAACCTTCAGTGGCTGGTTTTCATTCCATATGACACCTGTCGGCTATGCAAAAATGTTTGCATTTGTGCTCATTGGTTACCTGATAGTGACAGTATTTGATTTCAGGAGAATAAAGAGGATTCCGATGGACATGGCACTAAAGAATGTGGAATAGGTAGTATAACTGTTTATGATTGAACATTAACCCTATTTGCGCGACAAATTAATCAAAGGCAAAATGTAGATAAATTTTTTATTTACTGATAAACTATTGTATAATTTCACTAAAAATGGTAGTATAGTCTCATAAGTTAAAAAGCCAAAGTAAAAACAGTAATTTTATGAGAGGTGATTAAATATGAAGCAGGGGGCAAATAAAAAAAGAGGTACATTTGCAACCAAAATCATAGCAATGGTTATTTTAGCAATTGTGGCTTCAAATGTAATTTGTATGGTATTCATTCTTGAAAGCTCCAAAAAGCAAATTACAGACAGCACAAAGCATACCATGGTAGATGTTATCAATACAACATCAAAAATTGTGGAGAATGAGATCAGCAATGCAGATACAGAGGATTTAGACTATGATGAATACGCTAAGAGTCTTTCCGATGTAAAGCTCGAGGGTATAGACAGCTCATATGTCTATGTGGTAAAGAATGATGGCACAATGCTTTATCATCCAACAAAGGAAAAGGTTGGACAGCCTGTTGAGAATGCCGTAATTAAAGGAGTTGTACAACAGCTTCAGGATGGCAAAAAGCCTGAAACAGCCGTTGTAGAATATCTTTTTAACGAAACCACAAAGTACTCGGCATACACGATTTTAAACAATGAAAATATACTTGTGCTTACAGCAGATGAGTCTGAGGCACTTGCAGGAATCACTACTGTAACGGGGATTGCCATTGGAATCTGTACGGTTGTGATGCTGCTTACCATTATTATTACATTTATACTGGGACGCAGGCTTATGCAACCACTCGTAAAGGTCAGTACAATAATTGAGGATGTTGCCAATGGTAATATTGAGGCAGATTTCAGTGTGGTCAAGGAGTCAAATGATGAGATAGGCCTGATTATAGAAAAGATGAAGGAGCTCACACAATCGCTTGGAAGTATAGTCGGAAAGATAAGAAATTCCAGTGATACGATGTCATCAAACAGCTATGAGCTCAATGACACAAGCAGTCAGACACTTGCTGCAAATAACGAGATATCCAAGGCAGTCGAGGATGTTGCAGAGGGCTCTACAGGCATGGCAGCATCTATTTCCAAGATTAATGAAAATCTTCTGGAGATGAGCAATGAAACAAAGGATATTAATGCCTCTGTTGATGAAATCAAAAACCAGACGGTAGCAGTGCAGGATAGCAGTAAAATCATGAATGACAAGATTAAATCCATGCAGGATAGCAGCCACAAGATGGATGAGGGTATCTCAGCAATTTCAAAACGCATAGAAACTGTAAATACTACGGTTGACAAGGTGAGCAATATTGTCTCTGTCATTGAGGAAATATCCAGTGAAACCAATCTTTTGTCACTCAATGCATCTATAGAAGCAGCCAGAGCAGGCGATGCAGGAAAAGGCTTCGCAGTGGTGGCACAGGAGATTCGAGTGCTTTCAGACAATACCAATACGGAGCTTGAGAATATCAAGCAGATAATATCATCACTGGTTGAAGAGTGCAGGTATTGTGTACAGGCATCCGGCACCATCGTCGAGGATAATGCCAAGCAGAAGGAAGAGATTAAGGCAGTACTCGATGAATTTGGCTCACTTGATGAGCAGATTCAAAAGACAGCAGAAAAAGCTGATGAAATCGAAGAGCTTGTCACTGCGATGATTGAGCTGAACGATGACATCACGAAGAGCAGCAACAGCCTGACAGACGTCAGCGCAGCAAATGCCGCAGCAACTGAAGAGATGAATGCCAATATCGAGGAGCTCAATGCGATGATGCACGGAGTTTCAGAAATGGCAGGACACATGAATAATGAGTCTGATGGATTGAAGGAAGCATTATCGTTCTTTCATAATTAATTGTAGATATTCATAAATGAACATTGACCTCCTTTGCGCTTTAAGTTTATCATTAAAGCAAAAAGGAGGTTTTTGTCAGGTTCTAATGTAAATCAGTCGTAAAAGCAGTAAAATGCTTTTGTGGCTGATTTTGGTATTTGGGGGATTATTGATTATATCAGCAAAAACACGTATTATATACATATACAAAAAATTTTACTGTTCACGCTTGAGAGTGGCCGGTAACACAAAAATCTTAATATATTATAAACAGAAGAATGAGGTATAAAATAATGACAGATAATTTTGAATTTAGAAGTATAAACCCAGACGAGGTAGAACAGGCAATAGCAATTGAGCAGATATGTTTCCCACCGAATGAAGCATGCTCTCCAAAGGCAATGACAGAGAGAATTGCAAAGGTACCACAGCTATTTCTCGTGGTAATTGACAAATCAACCGGTAAGCTGGCGGGCTTTTTAAATGGTGTGGCAACAGACGAGGAAAAGTTCAGGGATGAGTTCTTCACGGACATCGATTTATGTGATGAAAACGGTAAGAATGTGATGCTTCTGGGCCTTGACGTGCTGCCAGAGTATCGTGGACAGGGCCTTGCCAGAGAGCTCGTGCACCGCTACAGTCAGCGTGAAAAGGCAAACGGACGAAAAAAGCTGTTTCTGACATGCTTAGAGCAGAAGGTGGAGATGTATAAGAAGTTTGGATTGCAGGATCTGGGGATTGCTGACTCTACCTGGGGTGGAGAAGAGTGGCATGAGATGGTGTTAAAGGTATGAATGTGATAATATGGTAAATAAAGTATCAGATAACGTTATAGAAAGAAACTATAGGGAGTGCCTTAAATTCAATGAAATCAACGAAAGTGGGGCCTGCAATTTTGACCTGGCAACAGCAAAAGCTGCCCTTGAAAATCTGTATGAGCTATACAAAAATGGCATATTAACAGGTCGTTTCACAAAGGATAAGGACTATGTAGTAAGGTGTGCTGACCTGGTGATATTGGCGGAGGAGAACAAAGACAGCCTGTTTTATGAGGCATGGCGCATATGGTTTGCATATTTTGTATCGATGGGCTATGCAGGATGGAATGAGCTTTGGGAGGCAATACACAGTTGCTTCAGACCTTAAAGGAGCTGGAGAAAATAGGAATTCAATAGAAGTGCCAGAGTATCCGTATGCGGTGGAGAAAGATATTGAGTTATCTGTTAATGATGAAATGTCTGATATAGATATGGAAGGGATATCAGTAATGGATGAATCAGAGGATTATGATATTTCGTTAAATGCAGAGGTATGTGAGCAGATTCTGGTAGAAGATACCATGGAGGACACAGTAGGAGCTGGCAGTAAAGCAAATATTGTGGAGCAATCTGTTGGTGATCGGTCAGATGATAAAGGCAGTTATGAGGCATACAAAAAGATGACACCTTTGGAAAAGGCTCAGACGTATGGATTCGGTGAACTAAAGAGTTACGACACAGTTAGGTCTTTTGTGCAGATGAAGTTTCTAGACATGGGGCATATTGCAGATGTTGATGAACTTCTGGAAGAGACAGATTTGCTTTATAAGGGCATGTGTGAATTGGTTGTCAGAACCAAAACAGAAGAGATACAGGATGAGATTAAACACCGGGGGAGTGCTTTTGATGATTTGTTTGTTATCGAGAAGGCAAGGATGCTACAGTTTCAGCCAGACAATAATTCATACAATATTCAGCTTTATAGTGCTGTTTGTAAGGCATGTGGAGTTGATGCTTCTGATGAGGATAAGATATTTGAAGATTATCAGGCTGTTTATGAAAAGATATTGGAGATAGAGCAAGAACGGGGTAGGGGAAGAATGATGGAGGTAGAGGCAGGGCACGATAGGCGTGCCCCTGTTTAGTTTATTGAGTAATAAATCTTAAAATAAAACTTTCTCCCGGAAAATATTGACTTTATAAATATAAAGGTTTTGATGGAAAAATTATGCGCCATGTGTTACAATAAATATGATACGTTGCTTATGAATCGAAGAAAGGGTAAAGGAATGAAAACATCGTACAACAATTTATGGAAAATGCTAATTGACAGAAATATGCAAAAAAAAGACCTGATTGATAAATTAGGAATAAGCTCCACTACAATTGCAAAAATGGGAAAGGGTGATAAGGTTTCACTTGATGTATTGGAAAGAATATGTGCATATTTTGATTGCAATATAGGTGATGTTATTAGTTTTGAAAAAGAAGATTAGAATAATGTTGAAAGGATATTACTAAATAAATGAAAAAGACTAGTTATTGTAAATGTTTTCCAGAACTGGATGATAAAGAACTTGATGAAAAGTATGCGTTAATTAGTCATGCTATACAATTAGAAAACAAACCAGAGGCTAAAAATTACATAGATATTTTAAAGAAAAACGGGATTAATATTAACTTATATCCAACGAAAAAGATATTTAATGAACAAAATAATATTGTTTTTGAAACAAATGAAACAAAATTTACATTTATAGATTTGTTTGCAGGAATTGGCGGATTCAGAATCGCAATGCAATCAGTTGGCGGACAATGCGTGTTTTCGAGTGAGTGGGACGAAGCTGCCAAAGAAACATATTTTGATAATTATGGTGAAGTACCTTTTGGAGATATAACGAAGCCTGAAATCAAGGCTCTTATTCCAGAAAAATTTGATGTGCTTTGCGCCGGATTTCCGTGTCAGCCATTTAGTAATGCAGGTTTAAAAAAAGGGATTGAGGATACACGCGGTACTTTGTTTTATCATATAGCAGAAATATTAAGGGATCATCAGCCTAAAGCGGTTGTGTTAGAAAATGTCAGGGGATTAATAAGCAATGATAAAGGAAAAACGATTCAAACAGTACTTAGGACAATCACAGGAATGGGATATAAATGTAATATTCCTCAAGAGTTAATTGAGAATGGACCCATTACAAAGTTAAAAGCAGAATGTTCAAAAATGGTTCTGAGTGCAAAAGATTATGGAGTTCCTCAAAATCGTCCAAGAATTTTTATTGTATTATGGCGAGAAGATGTTAACATAACAAATTTTGTTTATCCTTCACCTATGAAAACAAAAACTAGAGTGGGAGATATTTTGGAAGCAAATGTTCCAGAATCATTTACGATTTCAGATAAATTATGGGAAGGTCATCAGAGAAGAAAAAGTGAACATGAGAAAAAAGGAAATGGATTTGGATATAGCATGTTTAATGAAGAATCAGAATTTACAAGCACAATTTCCCGTAGGTATTACAAGGATGGAAGTGAAATTCTGATAGAACAGAAGGGAAAAAATCCACGAAAGCTGACACCGAGAGAGGCTGCTAATCTTCAGGGATTTCCAGAAGAGTTTAAATTGCCTTCTTCAAATGTCAAGGCGTATCAGCAATTTGGAAATAGCGTTGCGGTGCCGGTTGTAAAAAAAGTTTCTGAGCAAGTAGTAGAGCAGATTCTGGAGGTGTAAAATGTTTGCAGATTTATTATTAGAAGAAATACAGCCTAGAGAAATAGATGTAAAAAATATTCCAGATATAGAATTAACAGAATCCTTAGAATATGATTTGCAAAAAATGTTGGAAGAGGAAGAGGGAAGTTTTTCTAAAGTATCCGATAAAACATCGGTTGTGCAAACGGATAAAAATTATGTTTTCTTTTCTAATCAATGGCTATATTTGGCTGTTTTGTGCAAAAAATATGCGGAGTCATTAAAACCGTATGGTGATTTTTTTGATAAAAAGATACGCGGAAATCAACACGTAATGAGTGCGCTTGTAAAGAAGGATTTTGCAGATGCTGATTGGATTGAATTGATCCCAGAACAAGTAGACAGGGAGAGAATGATAAAATTTATTGAAGCAGATAGTACATACAGACCAGGAAAAGCATTGTTGAATGGAGATAAAGCTAGATCGATAAAGGATATTTTTGGCTCATGTATATTGAAAAAAATAGCAGTTCCGGATGCATCTTCAGCATATCTAGGTAATTTGATATATTATTTAGCGAAGAGACCGGACTTATATGATAGACTTGAGAAAGAAGTCACATTTCAGATAGGCAATGCTGGAAATGCGAAAAAATTATCAAGGATAACGAAGGATTGTGCAAGACAGATTATTGATGTGATTTACAATATTGATAAGTTTGAAAAAATAAAATCGCTTCTGGATATTAATGAAAAGAATGTAAAAGTAAATATTTCTAGAACAGGAGGATTGTTACCAGCGGGGAATTTTTTAAGGTATTTGTTTGCAAGACCTAATTCTGATTTGTATGCAGGAGATTCAGATAAAGCAAGAGTTTTTGTTGATAAAGAGTATACCATTTCTTTTGAAACAGAAAATGTAGAATGCAGGCTTACTACGGAGTGGGTTGATTCGGAATTAGTTGAAGGTGGAAATGGAAATTATTTAAAAGCGTTGATTGCTATTGTTAATGAATACTACAAAGAAAACATTGAAATAAAAACAATATTAGGTGAGAGGTATTTATATATGATTAAAGAAAAATTTGAATTTAAGGATTTGCCGGAAGTCTTAAAAACAGATTTTGCCAGAAGATACATTACCTCTTTATTGGCGAAGCCATTTGTGATATTGACTGGTAATAGCGGAACAGGTAAAACACGTATTTCAAAGCAATTTGCGGAATATCTGGAATGGGAATCAGATGAAGGCAAGAAAAACTGGGTAATAATTCCTGTTGGTGCTGATTGGACTGATAATACGAAAATTTTAGGGTATTATAATCCGCTGGCAGAAGATGGAAACGGTAAATATGAAAAGACCAAGATTGTGGAGTTAATAGAAGAAGCCAATAGGCATAAAGAGATTCCATATTTTGTAATATTGGATGAAATGAATTTGAGCCACGTAGAACGATACTTTTCTGATTTTTTGAGTCATATGGAGACTCCGGATACCCCATTCGAATTAGAATGTTATACAAGAAGATTAGATTACCCAGAAAATATGTTTGTTGTTGGTACCGTTAATATTGATGAGACAACCTATATGTTTAGTCCGAAGGTATTGGACAGAGCAAATGTTATAGAGTTTAAGCCTCAAAAAGAGGACGTATTTAAGGTATTCAGTGCTGCAGGAACTGTAGGTAAAATGGTACCTGTGAATGATGGAAGTGCACAAGCTTTTTTGAAATTGGCTAAGGAAATACGTACTGGAAAATTTGCTGTTGATGAAGATTTAACACATTATTACACAGATGTTGATGGAGATTTTACAGGAAGTAATTTAGATTATGTAGAAGGTGTATTCTCTGACATATATGAAATTGTACAAAAATATGATTTTGAATTTGCATTTAGAACTGTTAAAGAAATCCGAAATTATATTGCAGCAGCATATGAATTGCTTGAAAAAACAGAATTTAATCTGAATCAAATAATTGACGAGCAATTACTCCAAAAAATATTGCCTAAAATTCATGGTAATAAGAAAGAAATTGGGCAGATGTTGGAGGAGTTAACAGGATTGTGTGATAAATATAGTCTGGTGTTGAGCAAAAAGAAAATTGAGCAGATGAAAGGAAAACTTGCAAAGGTGCAGTATGCAAGTTTTATCTAAGGTAGAATTATGATAGGTGCGGTTTGTTTTAAGGTTACAAATGAATATGAAGTAAGAATTTATATGGTTGGAACATATGAACAAATTGACTGGACAAATCCGTCACCATGCGTTCTGGGAGAAAACTATACTTGCTATGCTTTGAAAAATGAAGAGGCCGGTAACGCAATTCAGATAGTTACTGGTCTGAATGGTCAGCATATGCTGCGTTTATTTGAAACAAAACGATATATATTGCGTCTTGTGTATGAGGAGAATTTAGATATAGAGGTGCCAAGATTTCAGAATGAAAATAATAAATTTCTGAAATTGGAAAAAGATAAAGATTATATTACATTTCAGTTTGTTAATTATCTGGGGTATTCAAGGATAAATTTTACTCATGATAACTGTGGGCAGCAGATTGTTTTTGAAATAGCTCCAGAAAAAATGAATTATGAAGAAGACTATATTGTGTTGACAGAAGCAATAGCACAGGTTTGTTCGGAATTATTGTTGGAGTATTCTGGATTAACATCAAACTTGTTTGAACAATCAGAAGAAGAGCATAGGACTATATTAGAACAATTTATTTTTCTTAGGCAGTTTTGTTACGGTAATAACTTATTTAGTGTGTTTGAAGCAATTAAGAGAAATCCGGATCGTGTACTTAGTTCGGATGAAATTTATAAACCGATTGGGTGCGGAATTCCGTCACAGAAATTCTATACACATCCGTTCTCATATGGTAAGGGATGGCAAAAAACTAAGAGGGCAGATGGGACATTTAGTATTGTGCCACAAATGATATCCGTGACACAAAAACAAGACAGCATAGATACGCCAGCTAATCGTTTTGTAAAATATGCGTTAGAAAAGTTTGATTCGGTTTGTTTGGAATTGATGAACTCTTTGGACGCAGCGGGTGGGGTAAAACAGGCGGAATGTCTATCAGAAGCAAAAGCTATCCATAATATGCTGGATGAAATATTTAATGATGGATTTTTTGACAAAATTGGAAAATTAGATATTATGCCACAAAATAATCAGGTATTACAGAAAAGAGAAGGGTACTCCCAGATTTTTTCTGCGTACTCGATGATTGATTTGGCTCTACGATTGAATTGGAGTGGACATGATGATGTATATGAAGGAGAGTCAAAAAATGTGGCACTTCTTTATGAATATTGGCTGTTTTTTGAACTATATAAAATTATTGATTCCATTGATGGCTGTAAAAAAGTGTATTTAAAAGACGATGATTTTTTAACGGTAAGTGATGGAGGGATAACAATTTTGTTACAGGAAGGAAAGAAGTCAAGGCAATCATTTGTCATAGAACGATTGCATACAAAGATTAATTTATATTATAATCGAACATTTTCCAGAAAGGAATTTAAAACCACTTTATATGAAGGATCATATTCTAGACCGTTCAGACCGGATTATACTATTGCAATTTTTCCGGATTCTTATGTTAAAGGATGCAATAATGGAGAAAATGGGGCAATCCAAAATGGAGAAGTAAGTTATATACATTTTGATGCAAAATATCGTGTAACAGATTTGACTTCGTTGGTTGGAAAACGAACAGATGAATATGAAGAAATAGAATTTGCAGAAGATAAGACAGATGCGGTAATGAATACCTATAAACGTGGTGATTTGTTAAAGATGCATACATATAATGATGCGATAAGACGAACAATTGGTAGTTATATTTTGTATCCGGGAAAAGGCGATAGTGAAGATACAAGAGGGGTATCGTATAAATTATATGACGAAATTTTGCCAGGTGTAGGTGCTTTCGCAATCAGACCAAGCATAGATGAAGCTGGAGAAAATGAGTTGAGAAATTTCATTACAGAGTTACTGGAATCCAAAGGTGCATTGTATTCAAGATTAAATCGAATGAAACAGTATACGGAGATGGTATTAAGGGAGCCTTCGGTATCTTTGTTAAACACTGCAGATTATCAAATTGGAAAAAAAGATGAGAATGTACAAAAGGGAATACGATGTGTATTAGGATATATACGTGCTTTGAAGGAAGATGATTATTACTATTCACTTGTAGAAAATAATTTGTTATTTACTGGGGCGGAATTCCTTTTTTATTTTTATGCTATAAAAGATTCATATGTTTATTCACATCATCCGGATATTTTTAAGACTAAAAGATTTTGTTTCTATAAAAACTCTATTATGGATACAAAAAAGTATATTCTTGAGCAAACTATATGTGAAATTGAATCAAATGAGTTAATTTCGAAGAAAGAGCTTGTGGAAAGATTAAATATGCAAGGGTATAAGACAAATGAAAGGAATCATCACGCAGATTTCTATTATATACTAAAGGTTAAAGTTATCGGTAATATGTGCGATTTAAAAGAAATTGGGGTGGATGAGATTAGTTTGCAAAATGGTAATGATGCTTATAGCCCGCATTCACCTAAAATTTTTTACATGGAAGATCTAAGCTAGACGGAGAAGTATAATGGCAGATGTTTTGACAAAAGAACAAAGACATAAAAACATGAAAAATATTCATGGAAAAGATACTAAAATTGAAATTATCCTTAGAAAAGCTTTATGGGCAAAAGGTTATCGGTACCGGAAGAATTATAAAAAGTTACCGGGAAATCCGGATATTGTGTTGACAAAATATAAGATAGCAATTTTCTGTGACGGAGAATTTTTCCATGGAAAAGACTGGGAAGTGCTAAAGCCAAGGCTACAGAAAAGTAATAATAGTGCATTTTGGGTGAACAAAATTTCTAAAAATAGAGAAAGGGATGATATGGTTAATAAAAAATTGTTATTTATGGGATGGACGGTTATAAGATTTTGGGGTAAAGATATAAAAAAGCATACAGATGAGTGTGTAAAGGTTATAGAAGAGATAATATTTGATATAAAAATGGAGGATTGATTCTATGAAGAGTAGATTTGAAATAATGGGGGAGGATATTAGGAAACAGACGCGTGAACTTGTAATGAGTTTTATGCAACAGAGTGAAGCGTGTCAACCAAGTGCAGAAGGTATTAAGCAAGCGGAGTTGTTTAGAGTATGTGGATTAGACTGGGGAGAACAACCTACAGCTACGTCGACGCAACAGAATTTTTGGCTTGTTGGATTATTGAGAACGTTGGAAAGCGAAGGGATTGTAGAACGTGATGTTACAACAAAAAAATGGCGATTAAAATAACGAACATATATTCGAAAACCATATTGCTTTTTTGTAAATGATGCTGTATAATGTATGGGAAACATGTGGTACATATTTTTTCCCAGAGGCGATTATATGAAACAGATGCATTTAAGAGTAGATGATGCATTGTATGAAGAACTTAATACATATTCTGTTGAAACAGAACAATCAATGCAAGCTTGTGTAAGAGAAGCAGTAGCATATTATATTACAGATAAGAAAAAGAAACAGATACCTGTTTTAAAATCTCAATTTACTTTTATTGATCTCTTTGCGGGAATTGGAGGAATGAGACTTGCATATGAGAATGTTGGTGGAAGATGCGTATATTCCAATGAATGGAATAAGTATAGTCAGCAAACATATTATGCTAATTTTGGGGAACAACCGGAAGGCGATATTACAAAGGTGGACGCTAAAACAATTCCTGATCATGATATATTGGTTGCAGGGTTCCCGTGTCAACCGTTTTCTATTGCGGGCGTCTCGAAGAAGATTAGTTTGGGAAGAAAGACTGGGTTTGAAGATAAAACACAAGGAACATTATTCTTTGATGTTTGCAGAATTTTAAAAGAAAAGCGCCCCAAAGCGTTTATGCTTGAAAATGTAAAAAATTTGAAGAGTCATGATAAAGGAAGGACCTTTAAAACAATTCTAGAATCATTAGATGAGTTGAAATATAAGGTTTTCTTTGCTGTGTTGGACGGACAGAATTTTGTCCCGCAACATAGAGAGAAAATTATAATTGTTGGCTTTGACATGGAGAGATATGGTGATGATATTGAGTTTGATTTTGACATTACGCCAGTCAATCCGAAACCAGTGATGCGAGACATTTTAGAAAAAAAGGTAGATGATAAATATACATTGTCTGATAATTTATGGACATATCTTCAGAATTATGCTGCTAAACATAGGGCGGCTGGTAATGGATTTGGTTATGGAATTGCGCCTTTGGATGGAGTATCTAGAACTATTAGTGCACGATATCATAAGGATGGATCAGAAATATTAATAGCTCAAAAGGGAAAAAATCCGAGGAGGTTGACTCCGCGTGAGTGCGCGAGATTACAGGGATTTCCAGAAAGCTTTGTAATACCGGTGTCTGATACGCAAGCGTATAGACAGTTTGGAAATTCGGTAGTTGTTCCGTTAATAGAGAATGTTGCAAAACTGATTGTAGAAAAAATTGATTTATTAGAATCGGATGTTCAGAATGTGAAAAGGAAGGCGATTTAATGTCAACAGAAATACTAAACAAAGCAATAGAATCAACTGTTGCAAGTGAATTGGCTTTTTGCAAATTTTTATCTGCGAATGATACTGGAGCGACAGGTGGACATCAAGGAGGAGTTCTTGTGTCAGTATCTGCAAGCCGCATGTTATTTGTAGAAATATTGCCAGATAATGATATTTTAAAGAGAGATGTTAAGATAACATGGCAAGGAGATTTGGTTACAGAAAGTACATTTACTTATTACAGTAGCAAAAAGGAACTGAGAATTACGAAATTTGGAAGAGACTTTGATATAATTAATCCGGATAGAACAGGTTCTTTATTTGTCTTGACAAAACAAAGTTGGGATGATTATTCCGTATTTATAATTGATACGGAGGATGAAATAGAAGAATTTTTGAGTACATTTGGGATAAGTGCAACAGAGACTAATTGTTTGTTTGGAGCCGGAGGCGTACAAAGAAGTGTTATAGAACAGCAGGCTATCGAAACATTTATATCCTCGTTGGAAGTAGAATTTCCAGAGACAGAGGTGATGTCATCGGCTGCAAGAAATATTTCTGATGCAGTGTATAATCATGTTGAGTATTTGATTACAAATCCTGATAAAAAGATTATAGAATGGACTAATATGGAATATGCATTATTTAGAGCGCTGGAAGAATATAGATACGGAGATATTGTAAGATGTGGATTTTCGTCAGTTGAAGAATTTGTTAGTGTTGCAAATTCTGTATTAAATAGGCGTAAGAGCAGAGCAGGAAAGAGTTTAGAACATCATTTGGAGGCAATATTTGTAGCTAATGAAATTATTTATGATGCGCAACCTGTTACAGAAGGAAAAAAGAAACCAGATTTTCTATTTCCATCAGCAGTGGCATATCGTGATTTGACATATCCTGTAAGTAAATTGGTGACCTTGGCAGCTAAAACAACTTGTAAGGATAGATGGCGTCAAATTCTGAATGAGGCAAATCGATTAAAAGATGAAAGTAAGTTTTTATGCACATTGCAACAGGGAGTATCACCTATGCAAATGGATGAGATGGAGGCAGAAAAAGTTATTCTTGTGGTACCTAAACCATACATATCATGTTATCCAAGAGATAGACAAGATAGAATTTGGACAATATCTCGTTTTGTAAGGTATATTAAGAGTATTCAAAATACTGATTAAGTCTCTACAGTGTTAAAAATATGCGGATTTTTAATAACACCAAATTATGGTGTATTTTACTAAAAAAACACCAACCATGTCCATAGACAAACACAAACCCTAATCGTATAATGAATACACGATTTGCAAATTTCATACTTTGCCGAAGTGTACAATCATGACGGAAGGCAGTATGATATTTTTGCATAAATCAGAAAAAGGTCACAAACAGACACCTTTTTCGCAAAAATAGACCATGATAGTTCATTGTGGACGACACCGGATTGGTTTATACTATATCTAGGCTTGAGACAAGCCAATGAGAAAATGAAAATTGACAACTGAATAGCAGTCACAGATTTGAGTAAAATTACGGATCATATACCCGCAGGATGAAAGTCACAGTTATCATATTAGTAGGCTGATGGATTGAGAGATGAAGGCAGAGGCTGGACAGAAGTCCGGGCAATGCGGGAGCAGGTATGTTGCGTAAGGATAATAACCCATGAGGGGCGAGAAGTTCGTCCCAATCCCCGCAATGCAGGTAGGGGAGATAGTGCTTCTCCGGTATGGAGGAGGGCGTCGTGAACACAGCTAGTGGCTCGTCTGTAATTCCCAGAGGTGAGTACACTTTTACGTATACGGGGCGATGAGGGGTCAGAAAGACCGGTGTATACCTTCATAGGACGTTAAGAGAAGTCCAGAACAGAATTAGTGATAACCAAAATCGTTATCCATAGTTTATGCATTTTCGAATGAGCTATGGGTAGCGATTTTTTTAATGGAGGTAACTCAGATGGAGGAAAAAATAGATATTAAAGCAAAAACAATTAAGGTGGATACGGGTAAAGGGAATGCCATAAAAGTAACCATGTCATACGGTGAACAATCAACTCTGGAAGAGTTGTTGATAGAATATCGGGGACAGGAAATAGCAGGCGACAGTGTAGCATAATAGTGGCTGCTCGATGATGCATAAGGGAGCGTGTGATGGTTGTGACTGGTAAAAATGCTGAAAACCATATTTTGTCAGAAAATGTGGGTGGTAGACAAGTATTTGATCGGGATGTAATATAGGCATGTGGCAGGAAAACAGATTAAAAAAGAGCCACAATACCTGTAAAACATTGTGAACGTCCAGCCAACGTAATGACCAATGTTAAGTTTTTCTAATTGAATAGTTGACAGCAAGACAGCTTGAAAATGTCGGTGCAGATGAGACACCATGAAATAATAACCGCTGTCCATGGTCAACAAAGTAAGCGCAAGCTTACATACATATTTACATACGGAAACATCGTATGGATGCAGAGTGTGGCGTCAGAGATTATAAGAATATATGACGTCAAAACAATTTAAGTTGAAATGAATATCGAACCAAAATGAAGAAAAGATGTAAGGTATTTAGCTTTTCTTTATGGTTTGTGCTTTTCGACTTTCGTGTGTAAATGTGATATGTAGCGCAGTTGTTACAGCAGATGTAACAAGAGACTTTGTTAACTATGGAGAGCGGTTTTTGTGTCTCATGATTTAGCCATAAGGAGGACATTTTCAGGCTGTTTTTTATTTTTGAAGGGAAGGAGAAGAGTGTATTTTGTAGGAGACAGATACGAAAGAGCTGATGCGCCTTACGGCTACGTGAAAAGTCCGGAGGACAAGCATAAGTTGGTTGTGGATGAGTTTGCCAGTCAGATTGTAAAGCGCATTTTCAAAGAGTTCCTGTCTGGAAAATCTATGTATAAAATTGCAGAAGGACTGAACCTTGATGGAATAGATACACCGGGAGTATATATTGCCGTGCAGTCGGGAAGTGAGAAGCAGCTTGCCAGATATCGTGAGAAAAAGCCTCTCTGGAATAATGTGGCAATAGGAAGAATCCTCGGAAATGAGCAATATACCGGCACGATGGTTTACAGCCGCTTCAAGAGTGAGAATGTTGGTGATAAACACGCAAAAGCACTCCCAGAGGATGAGTGGAAGCGTGTGGAAAATTGTCACGAGGCAATTATCAGCAAGGAGAATTTTGAAAAAGCCGCTGCCATGCGAAAAGGAAATACATGTGCCAGTGCCAAAAGAAAGCATGAAACACATTGCCTGACCGGCAAAATGATCTGTGGCAACTGTGGACACCGCCTGTCTCATACCTATGGCGGACGACCGAAGTATTATTGCGCAAAGCATTATCTGGACAAATCGGATGGAAAATGCAATATCAGTGTGCTGGATGCCGATATGGAAAGTGTTGTGAAGAAAGCACTTCAGATGATGATTGATGTACTGGTAGATTCTAGAAAGGTAGTGGACATACAACGGGAGAAACAGGCAGAACGATTAAAACAGGCAAAGAAGCATCTTTCAGATATGGAGCATAGCCGTGAACTGATCGAAAAGGACCTGCGTGAAGCATATGAAAGCTACAAGCTTGGCATGACAGATAAAGAAACATATCTGGAACAGCGTAAGATATATGAGCAGATGCTTGAGCGCTTGCAGGAGAATATCGAAAAGCAGAGGACAGTAGTCGCCAAGATGGCAGATGTTGATGTGCCGGAAGTGGCAGGTCTGGAGATGCTGGATTGGCAGTTGAAATTGACCTGCCTTAACAGGGAAATGGTGGATGCTTTTGTGGAGGAGATTGTCGTGTATGCAAAGGACAGGGTGGAGATAAAGTGGAAGTTTAATGATGAGTTTGGGGAGGTGGAAAAGGCTTGAAAGCCTTGATAATACTGATTATTCTGGTGGAGATTAATGAGGGGAGGTGGTATAATATTAAGTGTATGTAAAGTAATCGAATAGGAGAATGATAATGAGTAAAGTACATCTTAATGAAATTGCAACACTCTTAAATATAACGGCATCAACGGCAAGCCATTTAGATAAAGTTGCAAATAAAATAAAAGTGGATAGTATTGATGATCAGAGAGCTTTAGTAGAATGTTTTTATGATATGTTAGATGATAAGGAAAATGTGGAAATATTAACAGCTCTTTTATCAATTGAGGATATTTCGTCATTATTTCTATTTGGTTATGTTGATTTTATTGAAGTAATAGATAAACTAGAGACGTATAATTTAAGAGGGAAATTTTTGGTTAATTTAGTTATGTACTTTTGGAAGCAAACTGCTCAACCAGAATTTTGGGATTATGAAAAATTTATAGAATTTTTGTTTAAGGCGGCCAAGGGGTATAGAGATAGTGACCTTTCATCACTTGAAATAGAAGAAAAATTTATTTTTATAGTAAGCTTAGGAATGAGATTTGCTGGAGAACAAAATGAAAAGGGATATGCCTATAATGGTGGGAGTAAGATTAGAGAAAATGCACGATTCTTAACAAAGGAAGTGATTGAACAAATATTAAAAGCAAATGTGTTTATCGATACATATAGGGCGAGTTATTTGCTAAGAAAGAAATATATTTTTGAATTAATTGATTATTCGGATATATCAGATGAAGATAAAGATTTTTTGAAATTTCGATATATTGATATATATGTAATTGGAGAACGTTTGCTTAGATTTTTGAGGCGGTTTATTCAGGAGCACTATTCAGAGTATCACTATATAGATGAAGAAGATGAAAATAAAGATGTAAAAATTATTCTAGAGAATGCGAAAGGGCAAAGGCTTTTTGTAAAGGTTCAATTAATTGGAATATGCAATTACTTTTTTATTACATCTGATGCTAATAGTGATAGTCCCATTTTTCAGTTTTACGTATTGTATGAAAACAATAAAATAACAATTGAAAAGAAGGAGTTGGGAACAGAAGAACAAGGTTTTAGTTTTGATTTTGAGTATTGTGATTATTCAGAAAACCTATATTTTGAATATAACGACAAAATAGAAATGTTGTTTGATACAAAATTGAATAACGAGAGATTTGAGCTTATTTATGTGTATGCAGAACGTCTGTATGATGTGCCAAAGAGAGCATTGTTATTTTCTAATGAATATCAAGTTGAAAAACAAGGAGATATATTTAAACTTAGCAATGCTGAACAAAGTATAAAAATGCCAGAAAATTTCTTTGGTGAAAATATTTCAAGCGTATATGCGATTGTTGGAAAAAATGGTACAGGAAAAAGTTCAATTATTAATCTGTTGATGAATAGTAAAATTTTTGTCAAGAATGGTAATGGACAGGACGGAGAGTATCTAATCATATATAAAATGGGAAAAAATCTATATTGGTCATCATCAAATAGCAGATTTGAAGCGGTATCACAAAATAATTTACTTTTTAAAATGGAAAGTAATGAAAATTATTATTCTCTTGTAAATACGAAAGTTGCACTGTTCTCAAATGTATATGATACACAGAAAAAGTGTGATGAAGGTGTTTTGAACAATGAAAAGAATAGAATAAATCTTACTACTCAGAAAATTGCATATGAAATAGATGGTATGTGTAATTATGATGTGTATAGGATACTTAATTATATTAGTAAATATCAGTTGAATACTAATGATGCTTACGACAAATGGGAAAATAGGTGTGTTAAAAGTATTGTAATAAAATTAAATAAGTGGTTACCTAGTGATTCAATAAAAAAAATAGAGAAACTTTATGATGAAATTGCAGAAACTTTTAGTTTAGAGTTTAATGGAAATCCAGAAGTCTCTTTATTGCAAAAACTTGTGTTGATAAGGGAAAAGGATGATAAAAGCAAAGCTATTGAAAGTTTTAATGTACTAAATAAAATTTTTTCATTGATTCAAGGACATCTTTTCGAGTTGAAACAAGAAAATATTGGACTAGTATTGCAGTTTTTAGATTTAGTATATGAAAATTCTTTCTTAAAGAGAAGTATATTCGTTGGTTTTTCTAATTTATCATCTGGCGAGTGTGCTAAGCTAACATTATTTTCTAGAATATTATCTTTATTCTATGTCGGAGAGGATATGCCACAAGCTATAAAATGTGAAAATGTGGGAGGCAATTACGTTTTAATATTTGATGAGGCAGAAGTGTATTTGCATCCTGCATGGCAAAGAAAAATACTTCAACATATAATTAGCTATGTTGTTACTATTAACGACGAATTTTCCGTTTTTGATAACTTAATGATAATACTATCATCAAATTCGCCGTTTTATTTATCGGATTTACCAAAACAAAATATTTTCTTTTTTGGTAATGAAAATGAAATAAAGGATGAAAACACTTTTGGACAAAACATACATATGTTAATGCGAAACAATTTCTTTATGAATGAGGGATTGATGGGAGAGTTCTCAGTAAATAAAATTAATCAGACTATTGAAAAACTGAATTCATTAGAATGGAAGGAATCGTTAGCAGAAGCGCAATATGTGTGCGATATTATAGGAGAGACCATAATAAAAAACAGTTTGCAGACAAAAATAGATAAATTAATAAACAATGATAACGCAGAAATAATACGCAGAAAAAAGAAACAAATAGAAAAATTGCAAGCTGAAATAGAGGAATTGGGAGGTGATTGAAATGTTTGCGGTAAAATGCTCAGAAAAGATAGCGGAGACTCATTGGAAAAATCTTGAACCTATATTAATAGCACGAATAAATGTCGAATTGGGGAAATTAAATGCGACTACAGATGCTGCTGAAATTAAATTATTTAAAGCATTGTTGGAAGAGCATGGACGATTATCGATAAAAGAAATTATAACAGGAACACCAGAAAAATTAATGGAGATATATGATGAGATTCTTAAAAATTATAATTATTATGATGACGGTCAATTAATCTTTACGGGTGAAGGATTAACCAATCAAAAAAAAGCAGATAAAACAATTTATGGTTCTAAGATTCGAGAAGGATTAAAGCGAATTTTTGATTATGACAGCTTTTCCAAAAAAAATATTGGGTGGAACGCATATTCTTTATGTGAGAAATTTGATGTCAGAATCTGTCCTTATTGCAATCAGCAATTTACATTTACAATAAATAGAGACGACGTTGAGATAATGAGACCAGAGTTGGATCATTATTTTCCTAAAGTGGATTATCCAATGTTTGCGTTATCCATATATAATTTGGTTCCAAGTTGCCATGGGTGCAATAGCATAGTAAAAGGCGCTAGGAAAATGAAACTTACAGAACATTTTCACCCATATATTGACGAGGATAAGGCATTTAGTTTTAAGTATGATATTGAAGAAATCAATGATACTATTAAAACTGATATAAGGTTTGAGTACGGTGGGAATTCTAAGGCTAAGGATACGTGTGATTTTTTTAAACTTGATAAGATTTATTCGGAACACACATGGATTACTGATAAAATAGTGCAAACTAAAAATGATTATCCTCAAAGTTATGTAGAAGAATTGTTAAACATCATAAAGAAGGTAAAGCCAGAAACTACAAAAGAAGATATAATTAAAATGGTATATGCTTCATACTATGTCGATGATGAAAACAAAGAAATATTAGGCAAATTAAAAAAAGATATTTTAAGCCAGGTCATTGAACAATATAAGTTTTAATTGTTGAGTTTATTGGAGTGGTTTGTTAAGGAGAAAACTTGTGATAACATCATTAAATGTGAACAACTTTTTAGGACAAAAAGAATGGAATGAATTGATAGGCAACATAGAAGAAAAAGAGAGGATTTGGGAAAAGAATAGAGAATATTTGTTTTCTTATATTAAGAGCCATATAAATAGAGATGATGATTTGGTTATACTTCACGAAGTTCCATATGTTTACGAGACAAGGTATAATTATCGTGGACAACTGAAATATAAACGTAGCAATGTACGATGTCAAATATATCTTCAGCTGTTGGAGTTTTGTAAAAGTAAGAAATTATCTATTTTATATCCTGAAACAGTTGAGGTATCGTACTTTAGGACAATTGCGATTTGCTATGACAAGAAGTATAGCAATATAAATTCAGGAGTTGTTTTTGAGGAATATAAAAATCGTATTTTGGTATTAAAGAATAATGTTACTGAAATCAAACAGGCAGTGGTTGGAGTTCATGCACCGTCTACAGGAAATATAGATAATTATTGGAAGTCGTTGAAGGAGTTGCATAGTCATCTAGAATTGCAGGGCTATAGGAACAAAATTTTTATCGGAGATTTTAATGTTTACTTGCCGGGGACTTGTCAAAAGAAATTATTTTTTGGGTTGTTGTCAGAAGGCTTGGTGGATATGTGGATTGAAAAAGGCAATTCACACAAGGATGCAACTTTCGAAAAAGGTACAAGAATTGATTATGCACTTGTTTCAGATGGCATATATAATGAATTCGAAATATATAAAGATGACGATATAAGAAAAGACAGATATTCAGATCATTCTGCAGTTATTATTTCCAATAGTTAATGAGTAATATAACTATTTAACCCAAGCGATTGCAAAGCGGGAGTCATAATCCGCCACCGCATTATGAAAGGTAGGTGCATATCTAATAATGGAAACATTTAGAATGGCTGGTGATAATAACCGGTTGTATTTTAAAAACTACGGGAGAAGACCTGATGATGAAGAGTTTGCAGAGGTTATGAAAATTCTTAAAGAAGAAGGTGCAATTATTAGTGATAAATATATAGCACCAGATTGTGATTGGTATCAGAATTGCACTATTGGAGAAGGTGTCTTTGATATTCTTTATTCGATTGATGGAGATGGAACTTTTCTCTATACAGAAAGTAGCAAAACGCTAGAAGTATTAGAACGCTTATTTGCGAACAACCATAATAAGAATACAACTGAATAAACCATATCAGAAAAAATAAAAATTTCCCCCATCACACTCTTGACACGAGGGGGAACAGGTAAAACTTATACTTCCGCATTTGCAATGAGAGAACTGGGATTTAAGAGAGTCTTATTTTTAGTTCATAGGGGACAGCTTGCAAGACAGACTAAGAAATCTTACGAAAAGGTGTTTGCCAATCTGTTTCTGTGGGGTTAGTTGGTGCGGGTTATCATGAATATGATGCGGATTATGTATTTGCTACGGTCCAGACATTAAATCGTGATGAACATTTGCTTCAATATGATAAGAATTCATTTGATTGTATTGTGTTGGATGAAGCACATCATGTAACTGCTGATACATATCAGAAGATTATGAAACATTTTTCGCCTAAGCTTTGGCTTGGAATGACAGCAACTCCTGATAAGCGGGATGACAATGTTGCAGGTAGAAGTGTTTATGAGTTATTTAATTATCAGATTGCTTATGAGATACGTTTGCAGCAGGCCATGGAAGAAAATCTGTTATGTCCGTTCCATTATTTTGGAATTACTGATTTGTCTATAGTTGGAGATGATAAAGATAATCGTAATTTCAGTATGCTTACAAGCGATGAACGTGTGAAACATATAATCCGGCAGGCAAATTACTATGGATATAGTGGAGAAAAGGTTAAAGGACTTATATTCTGTAGCAGTATCAAAGAGACACAGGAATTATCACATAAGTTTAACAATATAGTTAATCCCGATACAGGGGGATTTTATAGGACAATAGCATTGAATGGTGATGCTAACGAACAGGAAAGACAGGATGCATTTGAAAGACTTGCAATGAATGAGAGTGAGGCAAATGTTCATAAGCAGCCATTAGATTATATATTTTCTGTGGAGATACTGAATGAGGGTGTTGATATTGTAGAGGTTAATCAGGTTATTATGCTCAGACCAACACAATCACCAATAGTATTTATTCAGCAGTTGGGACGAGGACTCAGAAAGGCTGATGGTAAAGAATATGTTGTAATTCTTGATTTCATTGGTAATTACAATAATAATTTCATGATTCCAATAGCATTATCCGGTGATAGAACTTACAATAAAGACAATATCCGTAGATATATAATGGAAGGTGGAAGAATTATTCCAGGCGCATCTACAGTGCATTTTGATGAAATAAGCAAGAAGGGAATATTTGCATCTGTTGATAATGCTAATTTCAGTGATATTAAGCTGATAAAAGAAAACTATACAAATCTTAAGAATAAATTGGGAAGAATACCGGAACTCAAGGATTTTGATGATTATGGAGAGATGGATGTTATACGAATTTTCGATAATAACAGCCTCGGTTCGTATTATAAATTCTTAGTAAAATACGAGAAGGATTATAAGATCCGTTTGTCACAGGAAGAAGAAAAGATAGTTGAATTTATTTCAAAGAAATTGGCAAATGGTAAGAGAATACAGGAGTTACAATTATTAAAGAGAACACTTCTATATGCAAATGGATTATCAAAATGTGGATTATTTACAGGACTATCACAAGATCTGTTGACATACGGTAAATCCATCAGTAAGGAACAGCAAGAAAATATCATAAATGTTATGACAAATGAATTTCCAGCAGGTTCTAGTAAAAAGACATATTCCCAGTGTGTCTTCATAGAAAAGGAAGGCAATGATTATAAACCAACGAAGACATTTCTTGAAATGTTATCAAATAGAGATTTTTATAATGTTATTAAGGAACTTGTTGATTTTGGTATAAGCAGATATGAAAGAGATTATAAGCAAAGCTATGATGTAACAGATTTTGTTCTTTATCAGAAATATACATATGAGGACGTGTGTCGTTTGCTTAATTGGGAACAGAATGAAGTGCCATTAAATATTGGTGGTTATAAATATGATAAGAAGACAAAAACATTTCCTGTATTTATTAATTATGATAAATCGGATGATATTAGCGATACGACAAAATATGAGGACCATTTTGTGCCAGGTTTTAGAGACCGTTTGATAGCAATATCGAAATCAGGAAGAAGTCTGCAGTCTGAAGATGTACAGAATTTTCTTAAGGCAAAAGAGCGGGAAATCAGAGTAGAGCTTTTTGTTCGTAAGAATAAAGATGATAAGATTTCTAAGGAGTTTTATTATCTGGGACATATGACAGCTAGTGGGAATACTAAAGAATTTACAATGCCCAATACACAGAAAACAGCGGTTGAAATAGAATGGATTCTTGATGTTCCTGTGAGAGAAGATATCTATGAGTATATTGTAAATTCATAAATACATACAAAATTCTGTGTATATGCAAAGAATTTTGTTACAGAAAAGAGGAAAATACATGAAAACAGTTAGGGTAGTTGCAGCAGTAATAAAGGCAGTTAATGATAAGAAAGAACCAATTATTTTTGCAACCCAGCGAGGATATGGAGAATTCAAAGATGGCTGGGAATTTCCAGGCGGAAAAATAGAAGCAGGAGAAACACCACAGGAAGCGTTAAAACGTGAGATTATGGAAGAATTAGATACAGAAGTTAAAGTTGGAGCTTTAATCGACACAATTGAATATGATTATCCTAATTTTCATCTTTCAATGGATTGCTTCTGGTGTGAAATATTAAGCGGAGATCTGGTGTTAAAAGAGCATGAGAACGCAAAATGGCTGACTAAAGAACACCTTGGAGAGGTTGAATGGCTGCCGGCAGATGTTACTTTGATAGAGAAGATAAGAGAGGATATGTAGAAATATTTATACGAAAGAAGGCGTGTTATGCAGTTACCATATTCAGATGAACTCAATATAGGCTATTTAAGTAAGTTGTTCGAGAACACATCAAATTGTTATAAGTTTTTCTGGTTTCAGGCAATTCTTGAGAAGGTAGATAGTGCTAAGTGTAGATTTACATTTGATGAATTGATTAATGAAATGATTGCTGATGCGTGGTATATGGTAACCGAATATCACCTTAGACTAGGTCCGTTAGGAGTTACAGATAATCTTGAAGAAGTAGTTAAATATATTCATAAAAATTATGGATTAATATCAAATACGAAGCGAGAGAATATTATAAAATTTCTTGAAGATTCAGAGGATAAAAGAATAGCAAAATATAAATCAGATTTGACATTAAATGTTCCATATAGATTGCAAGTACCATTTTATGATGAAATTAATATTAAGCAAAGTATGTGGAATGGCTCAAAAAAGAATTTGACAGATGAAATTAACAGACAGAAAAGACTTATATATTATTTTACGTTGATAGCTGGTCTTAAGACAGAAATTGAAATTGACAGTCTATGGTCGGATTATCTTGTAAGAAATAAGGCTATTCTTAAAGGTTGGGCACAGCTTAAGTTAATTCAGTATTTACAGAACAAAAATCCGAGTGTACCAGGAATTGCAGATAAGATTGAAGCACCTTCTTCAAGAAATATAGAGAGAGTGAGAAAATACTGGAATTTGATAATTCAAATTGATCCATCCCTTAGGGATATATATGGTGATATTGATTTGGCAGATGAAAACATTTCTGTAGATCATTTTGTACCATGGCAGTATGTAGCACATGATGAATTATGGAATTTACACCCTACAACTAAATCTATAAACAGTAGTAAAAGCAATTTGCTTCCATCATGGGAATTATATTTCAATTCTTTAGGCAGTTTGGAATATAGAGCATATGAACTTAAGAATGAGAATGAGGCAGTTGCACACGAATTTCAGAAAATTGCGCCATATCATCTTAATAATCAGGAGATTCGGAATCAATTGTATGCAGATGGTTTGGACAAGAATACTTTTATTGAAAGATTGGAACATGTGATTAAACCAGTTTATGAATCAGCCCATATGTCGGGATTTAAGGAGTGGAGTTACAATGGCGGTAAAAATATACAATAAACTTGTAAGAGATAAAATTCCAGAGATTATTGAAGCAGATGGAAAAACATGCAAAACAGAGATACTTTCTGATGAAGAATATTTAAAAATGCTGGATGCCAAGCTTGACGAAGAACTGGCAGAGTATCATAAGGACCAGAACATCGAGGAGCTTGCTGACTTGATAGAAGTTATATATGCGGCAGCAGAAGCAAGAGGGTATTCAGTTGATGAACTGGAGAAAGTAAGAGTAAAGAAGGTTGAGGAAAGAGGTGGATTTGGGGAGAAGGTGCTTTTGAGGGAAGTGGAGAGCGAGGATAATGTTTTAATTAGCCGGAGAAGTTTGAAAGAATTGATTAAAACAAAAATTAAAGAATTAATAATACAATACAAAGATAAAATATATAAAATATATTATTGCGCAAATAGCGCTACGCTAATTATGGGGATACTTATAACGTTTATTGGTATGTATAGTCCTATATGTGGTGATGAACCGAATGAAGTACGAACAACAATAGGTGCAATATGTATTACAATTTGGTTTTTAATGTTTCCAACTATAAGTATGCAAGAAAAAGATAAAATAATGCAAAAATTAGGGATTCATGTAATATTATCACTAATTACAGTGTTATTATCATCAATGGGAATTTGGTATTTTTTAAATAATATGACAAAAGGACCATTAAAAAAAGATATTTTGTACTGTTTATTTGGAATATTTGTATTTTCATATATTTTATACATATTTGTTGGGTTTATAAAAACGTTTTTTGGTATTGTGCGAAAAATAAAAAAATTTATTTTTCCTAAAGTGAAGGAAGCATCAGGAATAGTTAATGTAATTGAGTCTATAACAACAGCAATTTTATCAATAACAACATTAGGTGCTAGCATATTTGGACTGATAACATTAGTTAAACAGCTGATTGACGTTGTAATAAAATAAAAAGTAATAGTGAGGAAAATGATTATGGATATGCTAAACATTGCTTCGTTATTTGTTGCTATATTGGCTCTAATTGTAACAGTAATAGCAAATATTATATCAAATTACCATTATGTAGAATCAAAGGCTCCACAGTTAACATTCGGTCTTAGTGAGAATGAAAATGAATTATATTTAAGTATAAAAAATACAGGAGAATCAGCTGCAAAAGATATAAAAATCAATATTAATTCAATAGAAAACAATGGTGATAATAATAAAATATATAATCATTTTAAAGAGGAATTTGATTTGTTTCCAGAAGAGATAGTGCAGGGGGAAATTGCATTTTCAGGACAAAACATGATTACACAAATATTTCCACAAATTTATGTGGATGTTACATATAAGGCAATGAACAACAAAAAGACAGTTAAATATTCAAGAAATATCTCATTTTTAAAAGGGAATAAACAAACAGCTAGGGATAAAACTTTTGTTGATATAGCAGATAAACTAGATTCCATCATGTATTCTGAAAATAGGATAGCAAACTATGTGGAAGGTAGAAATTTATATGCGTTTGATAGATTAAATGTTATGGCATATAGTTCGTTAAAACAAGATATGATGGATGCTATGTCTGTTAATAATGATAATAAAAAAAGAAAATATAAAAAGAAGTGAATATATAATAAAAATTATACGAGAGAGGATATATATGTTTGAAAACGAATCCAAGAATGAAGAAATGTTGTATGGTGCATATAAAAAATTAAAATCATATTATCATTATAATAAAAATAATTTGTTTTTAAAAAAGAAAATCGCAGAATTTGAAGACGATGATTTTCAAATGAGAGAATCTATTAAAAATCTTGCAAAAATATTGGAAAATCCAGTTGCTTTTATGAGTCAAATTCAAAATTGGATTGGAAAAATTGGGTATTATGTTTTACCTAAAACTTTTGAAACTGTACCTAATTCTGAAAATATATTTGTAACTGGTCTGACACAAGATGCTGCAGTGACAAAAGTTAATTTTTTTATTGATATGCCTATTGAATTACATTTACTAGATACATTGTGGACCGTTCTTGTTGGGAAGATAGTATTTGATAAAAAATTATTGGAAGAAAATTGTTATGGAAATTGTTTGGATAATTATGTTATTTACAATAAGAGTAGTGATTTTTTAGAATCTATAAATTTTGATAAAAATAAGTTGTTTAAGATATATTTTAATCAATATTGTGATTGGAAAAACAATGCAATTGATGCGGCTAAGTTTTTTTATAAAGAAAAGAAGAATACAGCACTTGTGTCTCTTGATATAAAAAGTTTTTATTATTCTGTTCATTGGGATTTTGAAAATTTAAATAGATATATAGGTGAAGATAAAAGATTGGAAAGTATATCTTCTCTCACACAAATAATGGCAAAGATTTTTGCTAAATATTCGCAAGTTTTATCTTATGTAAGAGAATTAGCACAGAATATAGATAGAGATCAGAGTGTTCTTCCTATAGGACTTTTTTCATCTATGTTGTTGGCTAATTTATATTTAGCAGAGTATGATAAAAAAGTAAGTGCATTGTCAAATGTCTTATATTATGGAAGATATGTAGATGATATGCTTATTTTAATTGATACAGGGAATAATTATTTGAAGGGGGAATCAGAAGAATTTGATGAGTTATTGATAAAAAATAACAGTGTTCTTGAAAAAAATAATGACAAGGAATATTTTTTGAGTGAATATAAAACTCTTAAAATTCAAAAAGAAAAGGTTAAAATAATTTTTTTCGAAAAAGGTAAGTCAGCAGGTTTGATAAGAAATTTAGAGAACATCAAAATGATTCCAAGCCAGATGAATGTTGTACCAGATACTGAATTAAAATTAGAAGATTTTGAAGAAGCTACATATATAATTAAAAATTTTAATCAACAAACAAAATTAAGAGATTTGTCGAGACTTGAAGTTGATAGATTTAAATTAGGTTGGCATATGTCACAACTTGTAAGAAGTAATAAAAATGGAAATATAAATTTATCAACAGAAGAAAATAGAAATGTACATGCAGAAGGAGAAAAAATTGTTAATTTCTTTAAGGGAAGTAATGCATTAAATTATAATAGCAACTGGATAAACGCGTTTTATTATTTTTTATTAACAGAAAAAAGAAGTTTGAAATTGTGGAACAGTTTTAAAATGAACATTAAAGAAGCAATAAGATCTTTAAGAATTGAACATCTAGATTCAGTAAAAAAAGGGAAGAATCAGCATGTAAAGTCAGTGATGAAAAAGGATTTGTTGAAAATGTTGGATATCTGCATTGCAACGGCATTAGCATTGAATCCTACATATTCAAGAAAAGAATCACCACAAGTGTTACAATTATCAATTAAATTGCGTCATGCGAATCTTTTTAATCATTACTTAGTATCATTTCCACTGATTAACTATTTTGATGAAATTCCAGATGAATATGATTTAACTGATGTAAAAATAGAAAATTTCCGAGAATTAACCGGTGAAATAGGTGAAAGTAGAAAGTGCAGATTTTCACCTAGATTTATAAATTTTGATGAATTATTTCATTTGACATATATACGGAATATAACACGTGGAACAAACTATTTTAAAGATGAAAGAAAATATTCAGCAAATGATAAAATAAATAATATTATATCATTTTTTTATAAAGTTAATCATATTCAAATTCCTGACGAAAAGAATTTTGAAATATCATTACAAAATGAAGAAAAGTATAATGGTTATATTGTTCAAAGAATTGATTTAGGAGAATGTAAAACACAAAATATTAAGGTTGCACTTGCTAATATTAAGTTAGATCTTGACAGATGTTGTGTGGGATTGCCACAAAGTAAAGATGTTGTATTAAATAGAACAGATTTTATAGAATTTTTAAGAAAAAGCTATGAAGAAAAAGTACAGTTCTTGTTATTACCAGAGTATTATTTACCAATTAAATGGATATCAGATATTTTAACTTTTGTAAGAAAGTCTGGTATTACGGTAATATCTGGATTACAGTATGTTACAGCAAGTGGAATAGCACATAATAATGTTGCAATTTTTCCATCTATCAAGTCTGGGAGATATCGAAGATATTCTAGTTCTTGTATGTTTATACGTGAGAAAAATGATTATGCACCAATGGAGAAGGAGGTATTGGCTTTAAAAAATTTAAAGTGCTATGATCAGGAAAAAGCATATTATCAAGTGTTTCAACAATATGGAATAAAATATGGAATATTTTTATGTTACGAGTTTACGGATATAGTGGCTCGTGCATTATACAAAAATGAAATTGATATGTTATTTGCCCCAGAAAATAATAAAGATACAGGGTATTTTGCAAGTATAATAGAATCAACTGCTCGAGATCTTCATGCATTTGTTATACAATCTAATACATCTAATTATGGAGATTCACGCATAACAGGACCATATGGAAAAGATTATAGAAATATTGTTCAGATAAAAGGCGGGGATAGTGATAATTTGATAATAGGAACTTTAGATATTCTTGGGGTAAAAAAATATCAAAAAGAAGAGAAGATAAATCAGGAGAAATTAATAAAAGAATATTTTAGTATGAAACCAGAAGATAAATATAATAAATTAAAAAAATTTTATGAAAAAGAACTCAAAATATGTAAGACATCAGCTCGATTTAAAGCGCAAGAATAGAAAAATTCTAGTTGCGTAATAATTATATTTAATTAAGAGGTGGGATTAATCAAAAATATAATAATAGGAGTCACCAATGAGAAAACGAATTTTCGAAATAATCGAAGTTGCAGAAGATAATGACAAAAGCAGTAAAATCTATGATACATTTATGATGATAACGATATGCGTCAGTATATTTCCATTAGCATTTAAAAATCAGACGGGGGTATTTAATGTTATTGATAAGGTTTCGGCATTTATATTTGTTGTGGATTATATTTTGAGACTGGTGACTGCAGATTATAAATTGGAAAAGGGTTTAATATCATTTGTTATGTATCCGTTTTCGTTTATGGCTATTGTCGATTTGCTGTCAATTTTACCATCTCTAATTATAGTGAATAATAGTTTGAAGTTGTTAAAAATATTTAGACTGTTCAGGACTTTCCGTGTGTTTCGAGTGTTTAAATCATTTAGATACTCAAAAAACATCCAAATGTTTTTAAATGTCTTTCATAGGCAGAAAGAATCTTTGACTGTCGTATGTGTTCTGGCTGTTGGATATATATTTATTTCGGCACTTGTTATATTTAATGTAGAACCGGAAACTTTTAACAACTTTTTTGATGCTATATATTGGGCTACAGTATCTTTGACAACAGTAGGTTACGGAGACATATATGCAGTTTCAATGGCAGGAAAGGTTATTACGATGATATCATCAGTGTTTGGCATTGCAATTGTAGCATTGCCAGCAGGCATAATAACAGCAGGATATATGGAGGAGTTGAATAAAGATAAATGATCATGCCTAGATCAACTATCCGGGTAGGAACAACAGAGGGGCGTTTTCGTATGATTATGCCTTCTATTATGAGACAGTTTAAGGAAAGGTGCAGATATTCGTGAGTTTAATGTAAATGCTATTCTGCCGGAGTCTGCCTATTCTGCATTGTATGAAGATACTAGACCGCTTGCTTGATGTTGAGAGGGAGAGGGTTACGCTGGATTGTGTGCACACATCAGGTCATTTTGACCTGCATCAGCAGATGCCACAGGAGAACCTAGCGGCGTGTTTGAGCTTGTCCATGTATCTGCCACATTTGCACAAATTGAACTTATATAATGATAATAAGCAGCTGGTGTTTCTTATAAAAGATTTGACCGAAACCAATCTAGTATACATATTTATGAATAAGGATAGTACCTTATGGGGTATTCGGATATTTCAGTAACTATGAATGTGTACACACATTTTGGATTTGATGATGCAGAGGAAGAACTCAAGCGAATGGAAGAGTTTAGAAAGGCGCAGGCAGAAGTTGAAAAGAAGAATGAGAAACCAATGACAAAGAGGATGTTTAAGGCAATATAGTATAGAAGATGGGGGCACTCCGGCGTATGGCTGGAGTGTTATTTTTGTGGAAAAATTATACACTTGTTGATATAATATATTTTGGATTTTTTATGTTGGAGGATAGGTTATGAATTTAGAGATGAAGATTAAGAATATAAAGGGAATCAGTGAGTTTGATTTTAGTTTTCCATTAGAAAAGGGAATATATGCAATTACAGGTGAAAATGGATCGGGAAAGAGTACATTAATTTCATGTGCATCGACAGTTTTTTATTCAATGCCAATGTATGAGCATTTTGGTCGACCTTTGAATGCCACAATAGATTTTGCAATTGGAGCTACTACTAGAAGCTGGCATTATGATGGAAAAAAATGGGAATCGTGGAATTCGGAAGAAAAAATGAAGATTAATGGCTTTTATGAAGGTAGCATTATTTTTGGTAACAGGTTTAAGGATACCAAAATGTCTGTTATTAATCTTTTAGATTCGTTTACAGAAAAGGACTTATATCCGGCAGGAGAGTTCATTTCCAATAATTTGGGGTTAATACTTCATAATGATATCAATTATTATAAAGATTTATTTATTGTTAAAAAGGCAGCCGCCGATGCTAAAGGATTGACTCGTGCCACTTTTTTCCATAAAGCTGCAAATGGTAATCTTGTAAGTCAACCAAGAATGTCAACAGGAGAAAACTTAATGCTGAGTATTCTTAATTCACTTGAAATGCTTAGAAAAAAGAGATTACTACATAACGATGGAAGACCATGCATTGTTTTTCTTGATGAGATAGAGTTGGCTTTGCATTCGTCTGCATTGCGTAGACTTATTCTATTTTTGAAAGAGGTAGCAAATGAAGTGGATTTATCAATTTTCTTTTCCACACATTCGCTTGAATTACTGAGAGAAATAAAGGCTCAGAATATATATTATTTGACAAAGATGTTTGATGGTTCTGTGGTTGTTACAAATCCATGCTATCCAGCTTATGCAACTAGAAATTTATATGGTGAAGATGGATATGGAAATGATATGGTTGTACTAGTTGAGGACGATTTGGCAAAGATAATAATTGAAAAAATAATGGTGAGTAAGAATATTGCTCGTAGTATAAGAGTTAAGATTTTACCGACGGGAGGTTGGACTAATACCATTACAATGGCATATGATGTCACATCCTCAAATCTTTTAAATAGAGGGACAAAACTAGCAGTTGTGTTAGATAGGGATATTAAGGTAAATGTTCCTGAATTCATTTCTAACCATAAACAGTATTCTGGTATAAAAATAGATTACCTTCCAATAGCAAGCCTTGAGAAATATCTTAAAGCTCACTTGGTAGATAAGTTAAACAATGAATTGTTTTCTGTATTAGATACATATTTGTTTCAGAAAAAACCACTTAATGAGATTATTCGTGAGTATATCAGAAACAATAACAAAGACGATTCTGATGGTAAGGCTTTTTATGGAGTATTGCTGAATGAGGTAAAGTCTATGAGAAAAGATAGAGAAGATTTAGTTGATATTGTTGTTCGATATATTCTTGAACATGAGGAAGAGAATATCAAAGAATTAGCTACTTATTTATCAAAGAAAATAGATGAATAATCCTTAGTAGTACCCCCTCTCGTTTTACTACCATTTCTACTACTAAGCGGTAGTAAAACTATGCAAAACTATGCTAAATTTTGCCTCAATCTGCATTTTTGACGCAAAATCATAACAACCACAAAATCCCCGAACCCCCCTTGCAAATCAAGGCTTTTCAGGGCAAAAAGGAGTAAATCAAAACTATGATAAAAGTCTTATTCGTATGTCACGGCAATATCTGCCGAAGCACTATGGCAGAAAGCGTTATGATATATTTAGTTGAGAAAGAAGGACTTGCTGATAAGTTCTATATTAATTCAGCGGCGACAAGCCGCGAGGAGATTGGTAATGGGGTGCATCATGGCACTGTTGCCAAGTTGAAGAAAGAAGGAATTCCGGTGATTCCTCACAGGGCAGTGCAGATGACTCTGAATGATTATGAGGAATATGATTACCTTATTGGAATGGATACTGAGAATATCCGCAATATGCAGAGGATATCGGGCGGAGATCCGGATGAGAAGATATATAAACTGCTTACTTTTGCGGGAAACGGACTTGATGTGGCAGATCCATGGTATACGGGAGATTTTGAGGCAACTTACAGGGATGTTCTAGCAGGCTGCAAAGGACTGCTTGAATGCCTTAAGGAAGAATTGTAGGCGGCTGCAGGCGGATTGCTGTAGCAAGTGCCACGGCAATATATGTGAATAAAAAGGGTAGGGCAAGGCAGGCTGTCTTCTTCTGGGACAGCCTGCCTTGCCCGAACTGCCACTACATACTGGCTGCAAGCTACAGCCCGACCACCCGTCACAACTTACCATGGCAGAATATACATATTCCTCTGGTAAGAACCGAATACAGTGGCAGTTGCCTTAAGCTCTGCACCGAGACGGCGGAAAGACGAATTGCTGGCGACGTTGTCAGGGTGGGCTACGGCGAGGATTGTGTCGATGCCGCGGTTGCGGGCAATTGAACAGAGGCGCTTGTTAAGCTCACACATAAGGTTGTGACCGCGGAAGTCAGGGTGAACCATGCATCGTCCGACTTCAGCTACATTTGTAGAACGAATGTCGAGACCGAGCTTTTCAGCTTCCTCAGCAAATTCATGTTCATTAAAGAAAAGGGCGCTGGCGGCAACAAGTTCATTATCGTCATTAAATGCACCTAAGAAGCATGTCCAGTCAGCATCAAAGAAATGTGAGCGCTCAATATCATCAATAGGAATCCACCATTCCAGAACAGGAAGAGCATTTTCTATAGTATATATAAGCTGTTCGAGAGCAGCCTTATCATTTTTATCTAATACACGGATATTCATAGCAATCTCCTATACACTTAAATTCAGAATTACCTTAACATATGTAAGTTATAATCCTAATCCACCACATTATAATATGTATGTATCTTAAAATCAAAATATTTTTAAATTCGCGGGCAGAATATTAAGCAGGCACAAATTAATGCCGATATACATTTACAAGACATATTGCTTCTTGAATATTTATAAAAATATATATTTAGATAGATTTTTTTTATTTAGGGCTTTTAAATTTCCTTTTTTATGTATATAATGGTGATTAGCCATGGGTACACATGGCTTCTAATGACTTTTGATTTTATGTTTTATCTGAATATATCGGACAGACAGAGGTCCGCATTGTTTTATAAGAAAGGGGAATTATCATGTTATCAACAGATATTGGTATAGATTTAGGTACTGCAAGTATTCTTGTGTACATCAGAGGCAAAGGTGTTGTTCTTAAAGAGCCTTCAGTTGTTGCATTTGACAGGGATACTAATAAGATTAAGGCTATCGGTGAGGAAGCAAGACTGATGCTTGGTAGAACACCAGGTAACATCGTTGCTGTAAGACCTCTTCGTCAGGGTGTTATCTCTGATTACACTGTAACTGAGAAGATGCTTAAGTACTTTATCCAGAAGGCTATCGGCAAGAGAATGCTTAAGAAGCCTAGAATCAGTGTATGCGTACCTTCAGGTGTTACTGAGGTTGAGAAGAAGGCGGTTGAGGATGCTACTCTTCAGGCAGGCGCAAGAGAGGTTGCTATTATTGAAGAGCCTATCGCAGCAGCTATCGGTGCAGGTATTGATATTTCAAGACCATGTGGTAATATGATTGTTGATATCGGTGGTGGTACAACTGATATCGCTGTTATCTCTTTAGGAGGAACTGTTGTAAGTACTTCTATTAAGATTGCCGGAGATGATTTTGATGAAGCTATCGTAAGATACATGAGAAAGAAGCATAATCTTCTTATTGGTGAAAGAACCGCAGAAGATATTAAGATAAAGGTTGGTTCTGCTTATCCTAAGGCAGAAGTCACAACTATGAATGTACGAGGAAGAAACCTTGTAACAGGTCTTCCTAAGACTGTAGAGGTAAGCTCAGAGGAGACAGAGGAAGCTTTAAGAGAGGCAACTTCACAGATTGTTGAAGCTGTTCACAGCGTTCTTGAGAAGACTCCACCAGAACTTGCATCTGATATTGCAGACAGAGGAATTGTCCTTACAGGAGGCGGAAGTCTTCTTTCAGGACTTGAGGATTTAATTGAAGCCAAGACAGGAATTAATACGATGACAGCCGAAGATCCAATGACATGTGTTGCTATTGGTACAGGTAAGTTTATTGAGTTCCTTGCAGGCTACAGAGACGAAGTTAAGTAACCTGAAACATTTTTAATAAGATTATTACAAATGTTTCTTAACATTCTGGCAGAATGGACAATTTTTATGCCGGAAGAATATATTATCAAGAAAGAGGCGGGCTATGGTAAAAGGGCTTTATACAGCGTACTCTGGCTTGACAGTTCAGCAGAAGAGACTGGATGTAGTGTCTAATAATCTGGCTAATGCAACTACCACAGGTTATAAGAAAGAAGGACTTACGACACAGTCGTTTAAAGATGTTTATGGCATCAAAGTTAAAGATGAAACTGTGGGCTATATTAATCAGAATATCGGAACTCTGAATCTTGGAGCGAGAGTAGGAGAATCCTTCAGAAGCTGGGATCAGGGCTCTTTCCAGAACACAGGCAATACATTTGACTTTGCACTGAGTGGAAGTGGATTGTTTTCGATTTCTTTCACTAACAAAGCTGGAGAAACTTCAACGCTTTATACCAGGGACGGATCTTTCCAGATGAACCGTGAAGGTTATCTGGTAACCAAGGATGGTGATTTTGTATTGGGCGAGAATGGTCCGATACAGTTACCTACAGACTTTGAAAAACTGACTGTAGAAGAGAGTGGCGAAATATATGCTGACGGGCAGTATGTAGACAGATTTGCTCTTGTAGATTTTGAGAATTATGACTATGTTGAGGCATATGGCGAGAATCTTTACAGAGCTGTAGATGGCGCAACACAGACAGATGCTGCAGCAACAGTTAATCAGGGATATTTGGAGGCTTCCAATATTAATGTGGTAACAGAGATGGTAGATATGATATCTATTGCAAGAGATTTTGAAAGTAATCAGAAGATTATGAATACTATCGATGAGATGTTAGGAAAGATGGTATCTATATCTGAGATTTAGTAACAACTGTTAGGCATATACATATGGAGGACTGACGACATGATGAGATCATTGTGGACTGCTGCATCAGGAATGATGAGCCAGCAGACAAGCGTAGATACTATTGCCAACAATCTGGCAAATGTTAATACAGTAGGATATAAGCAGGAGCAGACTCAGTTTAAGTCTCTGCTTTACCAGAATCTTCAGGCGAAGACTACTTCTGCCAACGGAGAGAATAAACCTGTTGGAGCACAGGTAGGACTTGGTTCAAGAGTTTCAGCAGTAACATCAATATATACACAGGGTGCATTAAATGCAACCGACAGTACAACAGATTTTGCGATTAATGGAGATGGTTTTTTCGCAGTAAGAAATACTAATACTGACGAGACTGTGTATACAAGAAATGGACATTTTACATGGGCAACAGCTACAGAAGGCGTAATGCTTAGTACTTCGGAAGGATATCCTGTACTCAGCGCAGATGGCGCAGAGATAGTTCTTGGACAGGATGCTAACGGTGAGGATTATAAGACTAATCTTATTACTATTGATACAGACGGCAACCTTTTATATCCTGATGAGTCTAACAATCCGGCACCAATCGGTATTAAGATTGGTTTATATCAGTTTTCTAATCCTGCAGGACTTGATAAGATTGGTGGAAGCTACCTTTCAGAGACTGAGGCGTCAGGAACTGCACTTAACGAAGAGTATGATGCAGTTGGGAAGAAGAGTTCATTAAGACAGTCATATCTTGAGTCATCTAATGTTCAGGTTGCAACTGAGATGGTTAATCTTATTACAGCACAGAGAGCGTATGAGTTATGTTCTAAGGCTATAACAACATCTGATACAATGATGGAGCAGGCTAATAACCTTAAGAGATAAGCGGGGTGTAGTGTATGAGCGATTCTATTACGGGGCTTAGCAGTACGAATTATTCAGATGTGTATGATTCTAAAGCGGGTTCTTTAACTAATAAACTTACAGATACTGATTATTCTAAGGCATCAGACGATGAACTTATGTCTGTATGCAAGGATTTTGAAAGTTATTTTGTTGAACAGGTTCTTAAGTCAATGGAGAAGATGGCTAAGATTGATTCAGAAGACGAGGATAGCAATCTTTTTACTTCTATGGCTGGAATTGGTGGAACAGAGGATACTTCACTTAATACTTTGGGAAGTTACTTTGGAGATGAGATGGTGTCATCTTATGCCAAGCTTATGACTGATTCTAATCATGGCAAAGGACTTGGAATAGCACAGACGCTTTATGAGCAGATGAAGAGAAATTATTCTACAGAGTCTATTCCTAAGGCAGATGAGCAGGAATAATATTTAACATAAAGGAGATAACAGATTGGATTACGAGTCTGTGAAATATGTAGAGGGCTTTGTGGAGAATATTATCTTCAGGAATGAAGACAATGGATATACGGTTTTTAATATTGTATATAATGATGAAGAAATCACCTGTGTTGGAGTGTTAAGCTATATCAACACAGGTGAATTTATTACCGCACAAGGCGAATTTGTTAAGCATGCAGTTTACTACATGCAGTTTAAAGTCACATCTTATGAGTTCAGGGCGCCGGATGATGCTGCATCCGTAAGGCGTTATCTAAGCTCCGGGGCAATCAAGGGTATAGGCGAGAAGATGGCTGAACGAATAGTTAAGACATTTGGCGATGATACATTCAGGATTATGGAAGAAGAACCGGAGCGTCTGGCTGAGATTAAAGGAATAAGCATGTCTAAAGCTATGGATATAGCAAACCAGCTTATTGACAAGAAAGACATCAGAAAAGCAATGATGTTTCTTCAGCGTTATGGAATCCAGATGAATCTTGCCAACAAAATATTTAAGCGTTATGGAAACGACATTTATAACATTCTTGAACAGAATCCGTACAGGCTTGCTGATGACATAGAGGGTGTCGGTTTTAGGACGGCTGATGAGATTGCTTCGCGTGCCGGAATCAAGATTGATTCTGAATTCAGGATTAAGAGCGGAATATTTTATGTGCTTAATCAGGCGACAATGCAGGGACACACATATCTTCCGTATGATAAGCTTGTGCGTCAGGTCAACGAACTGCTTTTGATTGATGTCCAGGACTATGACAAATACCTTATGGACCTGACAATGGATAAGAAGATAGTTGTCAAGGTTAAGGACAATGTAAAATGTGTCTATGCCCGTATGTATTACAACATGGAAGCAAATGTTGCAGCTATGCTTAATAATCTTGATGTCCAGATTGAGGAAGACCAGAAATTCATAGATGACAGGATTGCAAGGATTGAGGATAAAGAAGGAATAACTCTTGATGATATCCAGAAAGAGGCTGTTGCGAAAGCAGTAAGAAACGGGCTTGTTATTGTTACTGGCGGTCCGGGAACCGGTAAGACTACAACTATTAATACAATAATCAAATATTTTGAGCTGGAAGGTCTGGAAATCAGGCTGGCAGCGCCTACGGGACGTGCAGCCAAGAGAATGACTGAGGCGTGCGGTTATGAAGCACAGACAATCCACAGAATGTTAGAGATAAGCGGCGGTGTGCCGGATGGTGACAGAAAGTCGGTAGCAGGTCTGTCTATGTTCTTTGAGAGAAATGAAGATAATCCGCTCGAGGCTGATGTTATTATCGTTGATGAGATGTCGATGGTAGATATAAGTATTATGAATTCACTCCTTAAAGCTGTTTCGATTGGAACGAAACTGATTCTTGTAGGTGATGTGGACCAGCTTCCAAGTGTCGGTCCGGGAAATGTGCTTAAAGACATCATAGAATCCGGCTGTTTTCCGGTTGTTAAGCTGGAGAGAATATTCAGACAGGCGGCACAGAGTGAGATTATTATTAATGCCCATAAGATAAACAGGGGTGAGGAGGTTGTACTTAACAAGTACAGCAAGGATTTTCTCTTTGTTCACAGAAACGGTGCAGACAATATTATAAATGCGATGAAAACGCTTATTAAGGACAAACTTCCGGACTATGTGGGTGCTGATGTGTATGACCTTCAGATTCTTACTCCATCGCGAAAATCCAATGTCGGGGTGGAACGTCTTAATAAGATTATGCAGGATTTTCTTAATCCGGCTGATGCTATCAAGCAGGAAAGACAGGTGGGTGATGTTACTTTCCGTGAAGGTGATAAGGTTATGCAGATTAAGAATGACTATCAGCTTGCATGGGAAAAACGAAGCAGATACGGTATTCCAACAGAACAGGGAACCGGCGCTTTTAACGGGGATACCGGAGTTATAGAGAGAATAAGCACATTTGATGAGAATGTAACTGTGAAATTCGAAGATGGCAGATTTGTTACTTATGAATTTTCACAGCTTGATGAGCTTGAACTTGCGTATGCGATTACGGTTCACAAATCACAGGGAAGTGAGTACCCGGCGGTTATTATTCCGATGTCGCAGGGACCAAGAATGCTGATGAACAGGAATATTCTGTATACGGCAGTTACAAGAGCAAGAAAATGTGTGTGCCTCGTTGGGGAAGAGGAGATATTCAGGCTTATGGCTGACAATGTATCAGAGTCAAAACGATATTCTTCACTCACAGACAGGATTGAAGAAATCAGACATATTGAAGATTTCGGACAATGATAATTGATATGTTTATATGTGATAATGATGATAATAATGGGGGATTATGGATTATAAGAAGGTATTAATGGAGGCAGTTAATGCGGTACTTCCGCCAGTGTGTCCTATGTGTGGAAAGCCGGCACCTTTTGTTGGAGGGATAAGGGCAGATATATGTGGAAGCTGCATGCATAATATAAATTATGTAAGCGAGCCTGCCTGTTTAAAATGTGGTAAGCCAGTGAAAAATGAAGAAACAGAATACTGCAGTGACTGCAGCAGACAGAAGCATGTATATGATCAGGCATGTGCGTTGTATGAATATTCTAAGAATGTCAAGGAATCAATATACAGATTTAAATATTATAACAAGCAGGAATATGCAGGAATATATGCGAAGCAGATGGCGGACAGATGTGGCAGGATGATACGCATGTGGTCGCCGGATGTGATAATTCCTGTTCCGATTCATATTTCGAAATATAAGGAGCGTGGGTTTAACCAGGCTGGGCTTATTGCACAGGCACTTGGAAGAGCCATGCAGATTCCGGTAGATGAGGAATATCTCGTGAGGATTGTTAAGACTCAGCCCATGAAGGAGCTAAGTAATCGGGAAAGAATTAAAAATCTGCAAAATGCTTTTCAAGTAAGAGGAAAAGTTGTAAGATATAGAAAAGTATTAATCGTGGACGACATATATACAACAGGAGCAACATTTGATGCATGTGCAGCAGTACTTAAAGACGCAGGAGTGTCGCAGGTATATGGTATAAGCCTGTGTGTGGGAGACGGATTTTAAAGTATGAGCTGCTTTAGTAACTGGAACTGTTAACGAGATTGATAAAGAGGATTAACAAGGAGAAGCTATGGAAGTTAAGAATTGTAAGAACTGTGGAAGATTATATAATTATATAGGTGGTGTGTACAGACTTTGTCCTGAATGCATGAGAAAGCTTGAAGAAAAGTTTCAGGAGGTTAAAGATTATATAGAGGATAATCCAAGGGCTGATATGAGAGAAATATCTGAGAAGTGCGATGTCAGTACAAGACAGATTGAACAGTGGATAAGAGAAGAAAGATTATCGTTCAGTGATGATTCACCTATTGGTATTGCATGTGAAGTATGCGGAGCTACCATAAGAACCGGAAGATATTGTGAGAGATGTAAGAACGATTTAGCTAACAGACTGGGAAGCATGTACGGAAGCAGATATTCAACAGTTGATACTGATAAGATAAGAGAGAGAAGAGAAAAGGCAAGGATGAGATTTCTTGATAAATAATAAGCTTTTTTCAAAACGGGTATAAAGTATTTGCGGAAACTGTCCGATATCTTACACATGAAGCAAGAGAGTATCTGCTTTAATTAATGGAAAGTGAGGCGGTTAATATGCGCATAGATGCTTATAATGCTGTTAATCAGATATATCAGACCAGCCAGATTTCTAAAGCTAAGACAGCAGCTAAGACATCATCGGTTAGTGACAAGTTTGAGATTTCTGACACAGCCAGGACATATCAGACAGCCAGGACAGCAGTAAGTAAGGCTTCTGATGTTCGAGAAGATAAGATTGCTGATATTAAGGCACGTATGGCAGCAGGAACTTACAACATCAGTTCAGAAGCTGTTGCAGATAAGATTCTGAACAACATTTCAACATTAACATTTTAGTGGGGTTTTATTAGATGGCAAGTTTGATAGATTCTTTGATTAATATAATGAATGATGAGAACAGACAGTATACTGAGCTTTTGGACTTGTCTAATAATAAGACTACTGCTATTGTTAAGGGAGATGTCGGACAGCTTCAGGAGATATTTGGTAAGGAGCAGAAGCTTATTGATATTCTTAACAGACTGGAGATGGAGAGACAGTCATGTGTTGCAGATATATGTAAGATTCTGCATCTGTCAGCAGCAGAGGTTAAGGTGAGTCAGATAGTAAGACTGTTAGAAAAGAAGCAGGCAGAGCATGATGCTTTAGAACAGTCGTATCTGAGTCTTAAGAAAACTGTAAACCAGCTTACGCAGGTTAATGATAATAACAGGCTGCTGCTTAAGGAATCAATGGATATGATTGATTTTGAGATTAATCTTGCGAAGAATGCAAGTATGGCTCCACAGACGGCTAACTATGGAAAGGGAGCGTATGAGGAGACAGGTGGCATGGGAAGCACAAGCTTTGATGCCAGGCAGTAATATTCTGATGGCATATCAGGATGCCACGGATATAAGACAATATGAATAATATCACGGATGATTTATTGTGAGATGGGGTTGTCCGTGTTGGATTGAAAGCCACATTTTTACTAAGGAAATGTGGCTTTTTTAGTCTCTGGGGTGTTTTGTTTAAAAAAAATGACGATATACATATAAGATTATGAATTAAGTAAGAAAGAGGTGACCTTATGGCTAATGGAATGGCAGGATTGTTTGTTGGAGCAAGCGGTTTGAAAACAGCTCAGACAGCACTCAACACAACAGCACACAATCTGTCTAATATTAACACAACCGGATATACAAGACAGCAGGTTACTTTCTCTGATACTACATATGTCAATGTCAACAGCAAGGACAAAGTAAGTTATGCAAGCTATGGACTTGGTGTTGCAATATCTGAGGTAAGAAGAATAAGAGATCAGTATATTGACCTGGCATACAGGAATGAGAATTCAAGACTCGGATTCTATGAAAGCCAGTATAATGCTGTTCAGGAGATAGAAGATCAGTTTGGTGAGATGCAGGGTGTAACTTATGAGTCATATCTTACCAATCTGTATGATTCAATTAACGAACTTGCCAAGAATCCGACAAGTACAGTTGCAAGGTCATCACTTATCCAGAATGCGACTGCATTTATAGAGAAATCAGAAAATGTGTATAAGGGGCTCAGGGATTACCAGACAACTCTTAATACACAGGTTAGTAATATGGTTAATAAGATTAATGATCTTGCAGGCCAGATATATAAGCTTAATAAGAGTATTGCCAAGGTGGAAGCACCGGGTATTGAGAAAGCTAATGATTTAAGAGACCAGAGAGATGCGGCAATAGATGAACTCAGCAAATATATAGATATTACTTATTATGAATCAGAGAATAAGGAAACTATTATTAATGCAGCCGGAGTTCCTCTTGTAACATCAGGTGAACTTACAGCTATGAGTACAAGAGTTGTCGAGGGAACAACACTTGTTATTCCTACATGGCCATCGTATGAAAGAGATGTTTATGAAGATGGTAAGCTGGCATCTAATGCTGATGATACAGATAAGGGACAGCTTAAGGGACTTATTATTGCAAGAGGCAATATGGTTGTAGATTATACAGTGGTTCCGGTTGCACCTGACAGCAATGATTATGACATGAGTACTGAGGAAGGCCGTACAGCATATCAGCAGGCCTATAATGAATATGCAAAGCAGCAGGAATACTACAATACATATGTAGAGCCTTCAGCAATTCTTAGCGCTATGGCGGGATTCGATAAGCTTGTTAATGGAATTGTTGAAAGAATCAACGGAATCTTGTGTCCGGAGAAAACTGAGACAAGGACTAATCCTTATCTTAATGCAGATGGAAGTGAGATTCAGGCAGATACATACATATATAATTCAGTTGATCAGCCGGTTCTTTATGACAGATACGGAAGAAAGGTTACCGGAACTGATAACGGTGATGGTACTTACAGCTATGCATCTGGTGAGAAATTATACGAGAGTGCAGGCGGAGCAGCGGTTCCGGTTGATTCATATGAGTATCTTATGCTTGACATGGACAAGACTGGATACGGTATGGATGACAATAAGACTGTTGGTACAGAACTGTTTTCAAGAATTGGAACAGACAGATATATTAAGACTACAGGTGATAATGGAGAGACAATCTATCTTAGAAACAATCTTAACGAGACAGATTATGAATCATTATATAAGCTTGGCAATCTGAAGATTAATCCTGAAGCAGCACAGAATGTAGGAAAGATTCCACTTTCTACTGTACAGGGTAAGGAAGATTTTGACAGAGCCAAGGAACTCGTGGATATATGGGATGAGAAATTCGCTTCCCTTAACCCGGACATGTATGCGAAGTCGGATTACATGTCATTCTACAATAATTATATTGGTGAATATGCCACTATGGGTAAGGCACTTTATAATTATGTAGGTAACCAGACAACGATGGTTGATGGTTATGATAACCAGAGACTACAGTCAGAGGGTGTATCCTCTGATGAAGAGTTAGAGAAGATGATAAAGTATCAGCAGGCATATAATGCAGCATCGAGATATGTCAATGTAGTAAGCGAAATGCTGGAACATCTCGTTACTTCACTTGGACGTATATAAATGCTGATTAATACAGGAGGATAATATGGCATCAACATTTTTTGGATTAACAATTGCATATACAGGATTGCAGGCGGCGCAGACATCTATTAATGTTACATCACATAATCTTGCTAATATCAATAACCAGGCATATACGAAGGAGACAGCTTCTATTAAGGCTGGTGAGGCATTGCGTTCATATGCTAAATATGGAACACTTGGTGCAGGAGTTATAGTTGATGCAATTAATCAGACGAGAGATTCTTACTATGATGAGAAGTACAGAAATAATTATACTAATTATGGACAGTACAATGTTAAGGATACATACATGTCACAGATACAGAATTATCTCAATGAGTTCACACTTAAGGGATATTCAACAGAGTATGAGAATTTCTTTGCAGCACTTAACCAGCTTGATCTTACACCGGCTGATACATCAGCAAAGAACCAGCTTATCAATAATGCAAAGAGCATGACAGATTACTTTAATACTCTGGCTACTAATTTAAGGAATGTTCAGATAGACGCTAATAACGAGATTAAAGATACTGTTAACCAGATTAATTCTCTGGCACAGAGCATTTCTTCTCTTAATAAGCAGATTAACCAGATTCAGGCTAATTATGGCAATGCCAACGACCTTAAGGATGAGAGAAATGCTTTAATTGATGATCTTTCCAAGCTGGTTAATATATCAGTAAGTGAGACAGACATTGGCAACAATCTTACAGACCTTCAGATTACAATTAATGGTAATTCGCTTGTTAATGGCTATAATTACCATACTCTTCAGACTGTTTCAAGAGATGAACCAAGAAATGTATCAGATGCGGCAGGTCTGTATGACATACAGTGGGAGACCGGACAGCCATTTAACATATACAGCACTTCATTAGGCGGAGAGTTAAAGGGACTTATTGATATAAGAGACGGATGTAATGGTGAGATTGAAAAATATGCCACAACAACTGACGATGATGGCAATGAAACATACAAGACAGATGCAGAGGGTAATATCCTTACTGATACAGTAAGTAAGGTGGACAGCAATACTAATTATAAGGGAGTTCCTTATTATCAGGCACAGCTTAACCAGTTTATACAGACATTTGTATCATCAATCAATGAGATTCTTACAAAGGGTGTTACATCAGATGGCTCGGCAAGCGGAATTCCACTTTTTGTAATGTCAGATGGAAGCAAGGCTCTTACAGCGTCAAGTGTAACAGTTAATCAGGATCTTATTGATAACGCGGACCTTCTTGCTACCAAGTACAAGGAAAGCGATGGAGAAGCCAATACAAGCCTGATTGTAGACCTTATCAATTCTAAAGATGCTAAGATATATGACGGAGGTACGGGAACATATTTTCTCGAAAGTATTGTCAGTGATATGTCAATAGATGCAAGTAAGGCAATTAATTTTACAAAGAATTACAACAATCTTAAGACAACTATACAGAACCAGAGATTATCTGTAATGGGTGTTGATACAGATGAAGAAGCCATGGATCTTGTAAAGTTCCAGCAGGCATATAATTTAAGTTCGAAGATGATGACTGTCATGAATCAGTTATATGACAGACTTATTAATAATACAGGTGTATAAAACAGGAAAAGAATTCTTCTCCCCACCATAGGGGCGGTTTTTGACTCGCGATATAAGGAGGCACAATATGCGTATTACTAACCAGATGATGGTAAACAGCTCAATATCCAATATTCAGGGAAATAAGAGCCAGCTTAATGATTTAAGTACACAGCTCTCAACACAGAAAAAGATTAATAAGCCTTCTGATGACCCTATTATAGCCATCAGGGCATTGAGACTGCGTTCAAGTCTTGATGAGGTAACACAGTATCTTGGAAAGAATATTCCTGATGCATCATCATGGTTAAGTGTAACTCATGATGCATTAGATGAAAGCAACAAGATTATACAGGATCTGTATAATTACTGTGTGCAGGGTTCTACGGATTCATATTCAGAAGCTGAGCGTAACACTCTTGCTGAAAGTCTTAACAAGCTGGTGGAAGCTTATTATGAGCAGGGGAATGTTGATTATGCCGGAAGATATGTATTTACAGGACATGCTACAGATAAGCCTCTGACATATCAGTCAGATGAAACTGCTAAAGATGTTGATTATACAATTACACAGAACTTTACAAGGGAGGATTTATCTAATAAGACAGCATACACTAATGCATATACTAATGACGATATTATCAATCTTAATGTAAAGACAGACGCTAACGGAAATATAATCACACCTAATATAACAGATGTGCACAGAATCCAGCTTGCATATGACGAGATTAACGGAAAAACATTTTCAATGAGCATGGGAGATAATAATTCTGCCAATATAACTATTGCTGATGATGGGAGTGTTACTGTAGATGGAGGACTTACTGTTCCGGTAACTGATGCAGACGGTAATACAGCTGATACAGCTGTAAATGTGGTTACAACGACAGATCCTAATTATGTTCCGGGAGAGAATGAGATTGCAATTAACTCAACAACAGGCGAGCTTCTTCTTGGTGAGAATGTATACAAGTCAGTGTATGCTGATAATGCATTTTCAGTGACATACGAGAAGAGCAATTTTATAAAGGGTGACATTGACCCGACAATGTATTTTAACTGTGTTGATAATAATACAGGAATTGAGTACAACAAGCAGAGTGAGGATATTGAATATATCATTAATTTTTCACAGAAGATTAAGGTTAATACAGAAGCTGATGAAGCTTTCAATATATATCTTGGAAGAAATGTTGATGACCTTGTCAATGCGGTACAGAATGTCCTTGATATTAATGACCAGATATCAAAGATTGAGTCTATGCAGAAGGAAGGACAGTACAGCGATGAGGCTTCACAGAAGAAGTTAAGTGATATTATGGAAGGCCTTACAAAGCAGAGAGATTTTGCAAAATCTAAGATGAAAGATGCTTTTGAAGCGGGAATCGGTCAGATGCAGGGCTATCAGGAGCAGGTATCTAATGCGAAGGCTGATGTCGGTAACAGACAGATAAGACTTGACCTTACCAAGACAAGACTTACAGAGCAGAAGACTAATTTCACTGATCTTAAGTCTCAGAATGAAGACATTGATCTGGAAGAGATTGTTGTTACATATACATCAGCACAGCTTGTATATCAGGCAGCATTATCAGCAGCGAGCAAGGTTGTTCAGCAGACACTGCTTGATTTTCTTGGATAATTCCGGCATAAGAGAGGAATACAGTGAGGCAGGCTGAGAGTTAAGCTGTATAAACAGCATTGACAGATAAAGGATAGAATTAAGATTTGGAGGTTTGACATGAAAGTACAGACTAAATGGTTTGGAGAGATTGAAGTTAGTGATGATAAAATCATCACATTTGACAAGGGAATTATTGGATTTGAGGACTGGAAGAAGTATACTCTTGTGTATGATGCAGAGAAAGAGGAGAATATCTCTATTATATGGCTTCAGGCGATTGATGAGCCAACACTTGCACTTCCTGTCATGAAGCCGGAATTCGTGTATGAGACATATGATCCTGTTGTTGAGGATGAGCTTCTTAAATCTCTCGGAGATGATATACAGGATGATAATATCAGAGTGTACTGTGCGCTTACGGTACCACAGGATATTACTAAGATGACAATTAATCTTAAAGCTCCTATTATTGTTGATTTTGATACGATGAAGGGAATACAGCTTATAGCAGATAATTCTGAATATCAGGTAAGATATCCTATATACGATATTCTAAAGAAGGAGGAGAACTAATATGCTCGCATTATCAAGAAAGAAAGACGAAGCAATCATTATTAATGATGATATTGAGATTACAATAATCGAAATTAAGGGCGATCAGGTAAAGCTTGGCATATCAGCTCCTAAGTCAGTGCCTATATATCGTAAGGAAGTGTATGCACAGATACTTGATTCTAATAAGGAAGCAGCAAGTTCGGTTGATGTGAAGTCTCTTAACCAGTTATTTAAGAAATGATTTGTTTTATTAGTGTATATTTTTGTCCAAAGGGTTAAATTTTACTTAACATTTTCCGATATATGCAGTACAACATGAATGTAACTACAGGATAAAGTTTTGTTTTCACACGGAGGTGGAATTGTATCATGGGAATGGAAGTTAATGGAGTAGCGGCAGCGTCAAGCTATCAGAGCCAGAATTCACAGGCTGCCAAGCCGGTATCACATGTAAGCAGTGTTACAACAACTACAGATAAGAGCAATGAGGTTGTTGTTGATTCAGCAAAGTCAGCAGCATCTAATGTGGCAGTTTCTGTAGGACAGGCAGCAGACAGTGAGAAGAATGGCAGCAGCGCTAAAGACAATGACAAGGCTAAGAAGCAGGCTGAATCAATGGCTGATGTTAAGGATATAAGGAAAGTCCTTAACAACAATACAATTGCAGAATTTGGCTACAACGAACCAACTAACAGAATCACAATTAAGATTAAAGATAAAGATACAGATGAAGTTATTAAGGAGATACCTTCAGAGAAAGCTCTTGAGATGCTTGCCAAGGCATGGGAGCTTGCAGGTATCATAGTAGATGAGAGGAGATAAGCTATGGCAATAAGATTATCTGGTATGGTATCGGGTATGGATACAGAATCACTTGTTTCAGCGCTCGTATCATCATATAAGTTAAAGAAAGACAATCTTGTTAAAGCACAGACCAAGCTTTCATGGAAGCAGGAAAAGTGGAAGACCATGAATACAAGTATATATGGTTTCTACTCAGGAAAGCTTTCAAGTGCAAGATTTTCTACAAGTTATAATCTGAAGACATCAACAGTGTCTAATGATAAGTATGCCAAGGTTTCTGCAAGTTCATCTGCGGTAAGCGGAACACAGAGACTTAAGGTTAATCATCTTGCAGCTACAGGATATCTTACAGGTGGTAAGATTACTGCTACTGATAAAAGTAAGGTGACAGGCTCAACTAAGTTATCTGATATAATAGGAACTAAGGATGGTTCAATAAGTGTAAAGACGAGTTCTGGAATAAAGAGCATTGATATCACAGAGGATATGAATGTAAGCCAGTTTGTTGCTAAGTTAAAGGAAACTGGACTTAATGCTAATTTTGATGATAATAATGGACGTTTCTTTATAAGTGCGAAGGAATCGGGCAAGGATAATGACTTCTCACTCACAGCCAATGATGCTAATGGACTTAATGCATTGAAAGCGTTAGGAATATATACTGTTAATGACACTGACAAGGCTGAGTACACCAGACTTGCTAAATTGACAGAGGGCACTGATGCTTATAATACAGAGCTTGAGAGCATGTATACCAAGGCTACTGCCAAGGATACAGCGAAGAATTATGCTGATAAGTACAATGTAGCCAAGGACAAGCTTGATGCACTGGCAGCAGATGATACATGGGATCATTTATATACATTAGATGAATATGTGGCAAAGCTTAAGACAGAGACACCAGATTTGCTTAATGCTTATGATAAGTATAAGAAGGAAAAGGTGGATTCAGATGGCAATACAGTTAAAGATTCTGATGGCAATGTTGTGTACGAATATGACACAGAGGCTATGGAAAAAGATGGTGTCAAGGAAGAGTATGAGGCAGCGGTAAAGAAAAAAGCGTCTAATGAATCACTGATTAAGGTGTATGATGATAATTCCAAGGTTATAGAGGATACTAAGGATTATGTAACAATCGGTGATGATGGTAAGGCTGTAGCGAATGAGACTAATGAGAAGGTAGTACAGGAAGTAAGCGATACTAATGCAGACAGACAGGCTAAAGCTAAGGCATTACTTGATTCTAAAATTGCCATGGCCAAGACAGCAGCTAATGATATAGATAAGACAGCTTCTTCAGATACAACTAAAGCAGTAAGAATCACAGGTCAGGATTCAGAGATTGTACTTAATGGTGCTACATTTACGAATAATACTAACAATTATTCAATTAATGGTCTTACTATACAGGCATTGAATGTAACAGGTACTGATGAGGTGACTATTACAACAGATACAGATGTTGATGGCATATATGATATGATTAAGGGTTTCCTTAAGGATTATAATGACCTTGTCAAGTCTGTAGATGTTGCCTACAATGCGGCAAGTTCTAAGGGTTATGAGCCTCTTACAAGTGATGAGAAAGATGCAATGTCTGATGATGAGGTTAAGAAGTGGGAAGAAAAGATTAAGGATTCACTTCTTAGAAAAGATTCAACACTTGGAAGTGTTCTTGATACTATGAAGAATGATATGGCAAAATCATTCAAGGTGGGAGATAAGTCATATTCACTTTCTAGTTTTGGAATAGCTACACTTGGATATTTTAATTCTCCAGAGAATGAAACAGGTGTATATCATATAGATGGAGACAAAGATGATACCAAAACATCTGCTAATACAGATAAACTGAGAGAAATGATAGCAAGTGACCCGGATACAGTTATATCTTTCTTTTCACAGTTATCTACACAATTGTACACTGACCTTGGAAAGAAGATGGCAGCATCATCAACAAGCAGTGCTTATACTATATATAATGATAAGCAGATGAATACACAGTATTCAGAATATAATACTAAGATATCTGAGGCGGAAGATAAGGTTACTACATGGGAAGATTACTATTATAGTAAGTTCTCAGCAATGGAATCAGCATTGGCAAAGATGAATGCGCAGTCATCATCATTATCTGGACTTTTTGGCTAACAGGATATGGACTAACAATCACATAAGAATGGATTCTTATGGGGAACGAGGAATGTATGGCATTTAATCAGAATATAGCACAGGAATATAACAGGAATAAGATTCTTACAGCGAGCCCTGCAGAGCTTACACTTATGCTCTATGAGGGAGCGATTAAGTTCTGTAATATTGCAATAATTGCTATTGAAAAGAAAGATTATGAGAAGGCTAATGTCAATATTAAGAAAGCAGAGAATATAATCACAGAGTTTAAGGTTACTCTAAACCATAAGTATGCAGTAGCAGAGGACTTTGAGAAAATATATGATTATATATATTCGCTTCTTGTTGATGCCAACATGAGCAAGGATATAGAACTGCTTAACAGGGCGTTAGATGAAATCAGAGGCATGAGAGATACCTGGAAGGAAGTAATGAAACGTGCCAAGAGTACGGTGTAAAAAAGTAGTGCAGGAATGGAGAAGCATATGACTACTAATTATCTTCAGATGATGATAGACAGCCTTAACAAGAAAAAGAAGATTCTTACAAGAATTATAGAACTCAATGAAGAACAGGATGCTATACTTTCAGAGCCTGTTCTTGATGATGCAACGTTTGACTCTAATATGAAAGCAAAGGGCGACTGTATAGATGGACTTGACAGGCTTGATGAGGGATTTCAGGCACTCTTTAACAGAGTAAGAGATGAAATCAATAACAATAAGGCTATGTACACAGAAGAGATAGCTGTTATGAAAAAGCTTATAACAGAAGTTACAGAGCTTGGAGCTAAGATAGAGGTTCAGGAAGCACGCAACAAAGTCAAGGTAGAGGCAATGTTTCGCAGAGAGCGTCAGGAGCATAAGGAAGCTAAGAGAAGTGCATCAATGGCAAAGTCATATTATCAGAATATGAGCAAGGTGAGCAATGAACCACAGTTTATGGACACCAAGCAATAATTATTAAAAAAGTTATATTACGGACTAAAGTTTTAGGACTAAGGTCCGATATATAAAGCACAAGGGAACGGAACGTTTCCTGTAAACCATAACTAGATGCAGCAAGGATGCTGTATCACAATATAATTTCAAGGAGGAAAATATTATGGTAGTACAACACAATTTATCAGCAATGAACACAAACAGACAGATGGGTGTAGTTACAAGCGCACTTCAGAAGTCAACAGAGAAGTTATCATCAGGTTACAAGATTAACCGTGCTGGAGATGACGCAGCTGGTCTTTCAATCTCAGAGAAGATGAGAAGCCAGATTAGAGGTCTTAACAAGGCATCTGATAATGCTCAGGATGGTATCTCACTTATTCAGGTAGCTGAGGGTGCTCTTAATGAGACACATTCAATCCTTCAGAGAATGAACGAGTTAGCAACACAGGCTGCTAATGATACTAACACATCAGTTGACAGACAGTCTATCAAGGATGAGATTAAACAGTTAAATGAAGAACTTGACAGAATCTCAACAACAACACAGTTCAATAAGCAGGACTTATTAACAGGTGGATTTTCAGGAAAGCTTCAGGTTGGTGCTCTTGAAGGACAGACAATGGATGTTAAGATTAGTCTTGCAGTATCAGCAAAGGGCTTAAAGGTTAGCGCTGTAGAGGTAAGTACTAATGCTAAGGCAGGTGCTGCAATGCAGTCTATTCAGGATGCTATTGAATCAGTATCTAAGCAGAGATCAAAGCTTGGTGCTATCCAGAACAGACTTGAGCACACAATCAATAATCTTGATACTAACGCTGAGAATACACAGGCTGCTGAATCACGTATCCGTGATACAGATATGGCTGATGAGATGGTACAGTACAGCAAGAATAACATCCTTTCACAGGCTGGACAGTCTATGCTTGCACAGGCTAATCAGCAGACACAGGGTGTACTTTCACTTCTCGGTTAATAATTATTACTACTATAAGCAGAAGAGCTGGTGCTTGCACCAGCTCTTTTTGTTTATAGCCGTATGAAACAATATACTGCTAGGAGAATATACTTATGGAGTTTGACAAGAACTATTTTGAAGCTGAAGTAAGAGAAGGATTTTATGTAACTTCGGATATAAAGCATGCATGGGCTGCACAGCTTGAGGTGCTTAGTGATGTAGATAAGGCATGCAGAGAGAATGGAATACAGTATTTTGCAGAATGGGGAACGCTTCTTGGCGCTATAAGACATCATGGATTCATACCATGGGATGACGATATGGATATATGTATGAGAAGACCAGACTATAACAGATACTTAAAAGTTGCAAAGGATATTATGCCAGAGGGCTATGAGATATTCGACATGAATACGGATGCAGATAATGATAATGCGATAGCGAGAATTATTAACGGACGAAATATTAATTGTGACGGGATTCACCTTGAAAAATTTCATGGATTTCCATATGTTGCAGGAATAGATATATTTCCACTTGATTATATAGCTGCAGATGAAGAAGATGATAAGTTTCAGTGTGATTTAATAGATATAGTATGGACAGTCGAAAAACTGGCAAGAAATATTGAAAATAAATGTAATGAAATTAATTTGGAAAAAGCTCCGGCAGAATTGGAATTACGCTTAAGACAGGTGGAAGAATTATGTGGAGTTACTATAGACAGGAATAAGAGTATAGCACAGCAGCTTCTAATATTAGTTGATAAACTGAGCGGATTATATACAGAGAACGAAGCCGACTATATTACACTTATGCATGTATGGCTTGGAAATAAGAGTTATAAGTTCCCTAAAAATTATTATAGAGAAGAGATAAGAGTACCATTTGAAAATACAGATATACCAGTACCTGCTGAATATGAAGCTATACTAAAGATTAAGTATGGTGAGTATATGGTACCTGTTCATAACTGGAATTCTCATGAGTATCCTTTTTTTGCAACACAAAAAGAACATTATAAAGTGGACGGAGTAGAATTTAATGATTATAAAGATACCTATAGTGATTATATGCAATATAAAGAGCAGGTGAATGTAATCAGAAAAGCAAAAAAGATAGTTAAAAGTTTTAATGGCGATACACATAAGACTGTACTTTTCTTATCTTATAAAGCTGATAATTGGAAAACGCTGGATAATATATATAAGCAATATTGTGGGAAAGAGAATACCAGAGTTATAGTTCAGAGTGTTCCATATTATTACAAAACTGTTAATGGGGTTTTTGAAAAATATACAGATAGCGGAAGTTACCCTGATTATGTTACAATTACACCGATAGAAGAATATAATTATCTGGAAGAATATCCAGACGAAATTGTATTTCAGTATCCATATGATAACTATAACTCTGCTGGAACAACGGATCCGGTATTTCATTCATATAATCTTGCTTCGCATACACTGAGACTTACCTACATTCCATATTTCAGAACAGATGAAATAGATGAGAATGATATGAGAGCATATACTAATATGAATGAATATGTCACGATGCCGGGAGTTGTATATTCAGACAGAGTAATAGTCCAGTCAGAAGGAATAAGGAAATTGTATATAAAAAAGCTTACAGAATTCTTTGGGGAAGAAACAGGATCAGAATGGACAGCTAAGATAGAAGCAGGAAATATTGGAGGCAACTAGAAGATGAAAAAGGTAATTACTTATGGTACATATGATTTATTTCATGAAGGACATTATAAGCTTTTACAGAGGGCTAAGGCATTAGGTGATTACCTTATTGTCGGTGTTACCACAGAGCATTTTGATGAGGCGAGAGGAAAAGTCAATGTTGTTGATTCAATAATGGAAAGAATTGAGAATGTCAGAAAAACAGGCTTTGCTGATGAGATTATAGTTGAGGATCATGACGGACAGAAGATAGAGGACATACAGAGATATGGTGTTGATATATTCACTGTAGGTTCAGACTGGATAGGAACATTTGATTATTTAAAGCAGTTCTGTGAGGTTGTCTATCTAGAACGCACGCCGGATATATCATCAACATTGGAAAGAAAGAATAAGTTCAAGATTGTTAATGTTGGAATTGTGGGAACAGGGAGAATCGCACCACGATTCATATCAGAAGCCAAGTATGTAAGTGGTATTAATATAGCGTGTACTTATAATCCGGAGAACCAGAAAGCACAGGCGTTCAGCAACAGACACGACATTCCTAACTATAGTGGGGATTATGAAGAGTTTCTTAAACAGGTTGATGCAGTATATATAGCATCACCTAATGAGACACATTATGATTATGCAAGAATTGCACTGGAGAACGGAAAGCATGTCTTATGTGAAAAGCCGGCAGCGTTTACCGAAGCTGCGGCAAAGAGCTTATATCAGTATGCCATGACTCATGGACTTGTACTTATGGAGGCGGTAAAGACAGCATATTGTCCAGGATTCGGGCAGCTTATCAATACTGTACAATCCGGCAGGATAGGCAGAGTGTGTGATGTTGAAGCATGCTTTACAAGACTTGCTAATATTGAGTCAAGAGAAAGAACAGATGCGGCGTATGGTGGAGCATTTCTTGAATTCGGAAGCTACACACTGCTTCCTATAATCAAGCTTCTTGGAACAGACTATAAGGATATACATTTTGATACGATATATGATGAGAATGGCGTTGACCTGTATACTAAGGTATATCTTACATATGATAATGCAATGGCATTGTCTAAGAATGGTGTGGCAGTTAAATCTGAGGGACAGCTTGTAATTGCTGGAACTAAGGGATACATTCTTGCGCCATCGCCATGGTGGCTTACAAGGAGGTTCGAGGTACATTATGAGGATTCATCTAAAATTGAGGTGTATGAGCCTATATTTCAGGGAGATGGATTCCGGTATGAGATAAGTGATTTCATATCTAAGATTAATGGAATAGATAAGAACGGGTATAAGCTTACTGCCGAAGAGGCTATTGTGATGGCACAGATTACAGAAGCTTATATGAAGCAGAAGCAAAATGACTAAATTAGGAGACTTAAATGTATTTTAAAGAAGAATATTTCGAGGAAGAGAATAGAGATGGGTTTCTGGTTTCGCAGGACATGAAGCGGGCATGGGCAGCTCAGCTTGAAGTTTTAGAGGAAGTTAAAAGAGTATGTGCAATACTTGATATTAAATTCTATGCAGACTGGGGAACTATGCTTGGGGCTGTAAGACATCATGGGTTCATACCATGGGATGATGATATGGACATAGCAATGCTTAGGAAAGAGTATATGAGATTCCTCTCAGAAGCACCAGCACTTCTTGGACAATATTATGAAATTAAAAGTGTGTATAATGATCCTGAAGATGATACTATTAAAGCAAGGATAATTAACGGAAGGCATATATGCTTTGAGTCTGATTTTCTTGCAAGGTTTCATGGCTGTCCATATGTTGTAGGGATTGATATATTTCCGGTTGATAATATAACAGGAAATGCAGAGGCTCTTGATAAACAAGTCGATGAACTTAGGTTTCTTTTAAAAACCGTACAGAGTATTCCAGAAGAGGCACCATATGAAGATGAAGAGCTGGAACTTATGAAAAAGATAGAGAAGACATTTGGAATACCTATTAATTATAACAACAGATTAAGACACGAACTAAAGAAAATATATGATATTGTATGTGCACGCTATCAGCAAGAGAATTCAGAGGATGTCTGCTCGATGATAGATTATGCTGAAGGGTGGGATTATCAGGCTAAGAGAGCATGGTATGAAGATGTATGTGAGATGCCCTTCGAGAATACTACAATTCCTGTTCCAGCGGGATATGATGGCCTGCTGAGGATAAAATATGGCGATGATTATATGACACCACGCAATGTAAGAGGTTCACATGATTATCCATTTTACAAAAGACAGGCAGAAGAATTGAGATTAGTAATGGAAAAAGAATTGAACAGGGAATTCACAACGGACGAGGTTATGTCGCTTATTCATGAGAAGGTAAATGCCTGTGTTATTAATATCGGAATAATAGGAACAGGACGGATAGCAGCAAGATTCCTTGAAGAGAGCAAGTATGTAAGTGGTATTAATGTATCGGCAATATATAACCCGCATCTTGAGAGTGCGTTATGGTTTGCAAAGAATAATAACATTGATATTGACGGACCAATGATACTGACAGATGATTCGGATGCTTTCTTTGGGGCGGTAGATGCAGTGTATATTGCAGCACCTCATGAGACACACCAGGAATATATAAGGATGGCACATGATAAGGGTAGACATGTATTGTGCGAGAAGCCAATGGGATTGAATAAATCGGACATCACTGAATTACTTTCTATTGCAAGAATTAAAGGTCTGGTTTGCATGGAAGCTATTAAGACAGCATACTGTGCGGGTTTTAAAAAGATAGAAGATATTGTCAGGAGCGGGGCAATAGGGAAAGTAAGAGATGTTGAAGCTGCATTTTCAAAGATAGGAGTAGCGTCAGGAAGAGAGATGTGGGGCAGGTCAGGCGGAAGCTTTACTGAGCTTGCAAGCTATTGTCTGCTTCCGGTTATGAAGCTGCTTGGCACAGATGTAAAAGATATTCATACATATTCAGTAGAAAGTCCTCTGGGGACAGATTCATATACCAAGATGATGATAACCTATGAAGATGGTGTTGCTACTATAAAGACTGGTCTTGGAGTTAAGACGGAGGGTGAACTTATTGTGGCGGGGGATGATGGTTATATAAGAGTTCCATCACCATGGTGGCTTACTAAGAGAATAGAAGTTCATCATGAAAATCCTAATCAGGTTGAAGTGTATGAGGAAGAATTCGCTGGTGGTGGATTGCGATATGAAATAGAAGCATTTGTAAAATGTATTAACAATCCGGGAATTGTAAAGAAGATAACTGATGAAGAAAGTATATGGCTTTCTGGTATGATGGAGCAATTTCTTGCAAACCGCGGAGAGGTTAAGCAGACTGTGGATACAGAAGCCTTAAAGAGAGTTGGTATATGGGCGCACAGAGGATGCAGCATGATGAATCCGGAGAATACACTTCTTGCGTTTAAAAAAGCGGCGGAATTAGAAGACATTACCGGAATTGAATTTGATGTGCAGCTTACAAAAGATAATGAAATTGTGGTAATACATGATGAAAGAGTTGATAGAACCACAGATGGAACTGGCTATGTACAGGAATATACATTAAATGAACTGAAACAGTTATTTATAGCCGGTGATGATGAAATTCATAGAATTCCTACATTAAGGGAAACGTTTGAATTGCTTGCACCATATTGTAAGGGCAAAGGCCTTCGTCTTAATATTGAGCTTAAGAATAGTGAAATAAGATATGAAGGCATGGAACAGAAGGTTATTGATATGGTTTCGGAATATAATATCGAAGATTATGTCGTGTACTCATCATTTAATCATGATTCAATAGGACTTGTAAGACAGCTTAAATGTGATGCAGATGTGGCATATCTCGCGGGGGATTATCACAGGTGTATGGATGGCATCAGCAAATACGGTGGCATGACAATTCATCCTGCACAATGGGGAATGCCTGTCAATAAGAGCAATGTGGAAGCTATAAAGAATGCAGGACTGAGGGTGCGCATGTGGAATGGAAGCGAGCCTTTGTATGGACAGCTCAGGACATTACCGGATATGGATTTAAGAGAATACTACAGACTTGGTGCAACGGATATATTTACTAATGTGCCGGAGAGATATTGTGAGAACAGGAGATAATTATGTTAGCAGGCGTACAGTTAAGTGACGGATTAAAGCTTGAAGCAATTGCAGATGGCGGATTTTCATATGCAGAAATACCTTATGAGATTATAGAAAAAAATGAACTCCCGACATATAAGAAGAAAGAGGGAGATTCGCGGGTACTTAAGGTTTCGGGATTTTCCTATCCTCTTGCAAAGCTGACTCCGGATAAGATGTATGAGCTTCTGGAAAACTGCAGAAAATATCAGGGAAATTATATACTACTTGATACCATGAATTGTGAAGCGGGAATTCTCGAAAATGTTGTGGAAGAGTGTTCAATGATGATGACAGATTACAGGATTCCGGTATTCATAGAGAATGGCTGCAATGGAAGTGATGAAACCGGATATCTTAATGGCGCATATTCTGATATATCTTCATTGAAATCAATTGCTGAATACTGCAACAGGATGTGTGATACAGCTATAGTTGGTATATCTATAAATGTTGGATACAGTAACCTGCTTGCCAAGAATGTGAGAAGCCAGATTGACCAGTGCAGTGAATATCTTTGCATGATACATGCTAATGATAATGGCGGTGTGTATAATGAAAAACAGATGCCTTTTACATTTACAAGAGGAAGAGGAGATCTTATTACAGACTGGTATCATATTATTGGAGCACTTATTAAAATTAAATTGTCAGGGTGGCTGATATTCGATAATAGCGGAACATTTGCAAGAGTTCCGGAAGTGCTGCAGACACAATATGTGCGTATGCTGCATGCAATTGTTAAAGAATGGCAGAACCAGTTTACATTTGTTGAAAGAGTGCTAAACAAGCCTGATAAAAAGCTTATTCTGTTCGGTGCAGGACAGATGTTATGGGATTATATGGATACGCTTGGAGATAAATATCCGCCGTATTTTGCAGTTGATAATGGAAAGATGAGATGGGGAACTAAGGTATGCGGGGTTGATGTAAAGGCTCCGTCAGCAATACTTGATGTTCCGGCAGAAGAACGCAATGTTGTTATATGCTGTATGTATTATGATGCGATATCAGCGCAGCTTAAGGCTATGGGTGTTGAACACAGCGAGTTTCAGGACAGATATTTTGTATAGACATTTGGAGGAATGGAAATGGTAAAAGTAGGTGTACAGACTAAAGGAATTCTGCCAGAGATGGGAATTGAGGATGGCGTTGCAATAATTGCCCGGGCAGGATTTGAGATGGTTGATTTTAATCTTGATACATTTTTAAAGAATTCAGATGTCTATGGTGGAAAGATTAATAAATTTTTTGATGCGGATATTGAAGATATTCTTGCGTACTTCGGCGAGTATAAGAAGATGTTTGATAAATATGGAATTAAGCCGTCACAGATGCATGCTCCTTATCCTATGTATGTGCTGGGGCGTGATGATATAAGCCAGTATATGCAGAATGTTGTAATACCAAAGAGTATTCAGATTGCCGGTTTCCTTGAGATTCCATGGGTAGTCATGCATCCGTTCAAGATGCAGTATAAGTACGGACTTGAGGCTGAACAGGCAATGAATGTACAATTTTTCTCATCTCTTATACCGGAGCTTAAGAAGCACAATGTCAGAATATGTGTAGAGAATCTCTATGAAAGTGTTGGAGGGCGAATAACAGAAGGCACATGTGCGGACCCGGATGATGCTATATTCTATGTAGATATGCTTAATATGATGGCTTCAGAAGAACGGTTTGGAATATGCTTAGATACAGGTCATATCCAGCTTGTACACAGACAGCCGGCGGATTATATAAGAAAGGTTGGCAGCCGCTTAAAGCTTCTTCACATGCATGAGAATGATGCGTATGGCGACCTCCACCAGATGCCGTATACATTTGGCAGCAGTAAGGAATGCGGAACTGACTGGGAAAGCTTTGCTGTGGCGCTTGCTGAGGTTGGATTTGATGGGACTTTAAGCTTTGAGACATTTCCTTGTATGAACAGCTTTCCGTATGGAACGAGGGATGAAGTGCTTAGGACTATACATGAAGTTGGGGTGTATATAAAGGGGAAGATTGAAGCGTAGAACGGGGATTATCGTGCAGAATAGTGTGAAAAATAAGCGGAAGTATGTGCATAATAGTGTGGATTTTAAGAGATAAATCGTTGATTTTTACATGAATATAAGCTATATTGTAATCAGAGCTGTTAAGGAGGATGGATTATGTACAGAAAAATTATGTCTTATCTGGAGACGTGGCAAGAGAGTACGCATCGAAAACCTCTTATATTACAAGGTGCAAGACAGGTTGGGAAAACATATTCTGTTCTTGAATTTGGGCGTACACACTATGACAATGTAGCATACTTTAATTTCGAGACCAATCCTAAATTGAACGAAACATTTGAAGAGAATATAAGCCCTGATTATCTGATACCGATATTATCGCATATTGCAGGTCAGACTATAGTAAAAGAGAAGACGCTTATAGTTTTTGATGAGGTACAGCTTTGCGAAAGGGCGTTGACTTCGCTGAAGTATTTCTGCGAAGATGCGCCTGATTATCATATAATTGTCGCAGGAAGTCTTCTTGGAGTTGCAGTTAACAGGGCAAAATTCTCTTTCCCTGTAGGAAAGGTTGATATGAAGACACTTTATCCTATGAATATGGAAGAGTTTATGTTAGCACTTGGTGAAGATAATCTAGTTTCGCAGATAAAGGAAAGTTTTGTCTCTGATAAGCCTTTGCCATCAGCACTTCATGACGCAGCAATGCAGTTATACAGGCAGTATCTTGTTGTAGGCGGTATGCCAGAGTGTGTAATGCAGTATGCGGAAACTAAGGATTATATTCTTGTAAGACATACGCAAGATACAATACTTGCGAGTTATCTTAATGACATGAGCAAGTATAACAATCTGAATGAAATTAAGAAAACAAGACTGACATATGATAATATCACTGTCCAGTTATCAAAGAAGAATACGCGTTTTCAGTATAAACTGATTAAAAAAGGCGGTCGTGCGTCTGAATTTGAGAATGCTATTGAGTGGCTCTGTTTATCAGGGATTGTATCACAGGTATATCGGGTGGAGCAGATTAAAAAGCCGTTAGAGAATTACAGGGATATTGATGCATTTAAAATATATGTATCGGATATGGGGCTTCTATGTGCCAAGAAGGATGTAGCAGCTAACGATATTCTTTATATGGTTGATGAACTTAATGATTTCAAAGGCGGCATGACCGAGAATTATGTTAATGTACAGCTTTTAATTAATGGCTATAACACATATTACTGGCAGTCAGAACGAGGAGCAGAGATAGATTTTGTTATACAGCGGGAAGGTAAGCTGATACCAATTGAGGTTAAATCAGCTGACAATACAAGGGCAAAGAGCCTGAAAGTATATATGGATACATTCAGTCCGGAATATGCAATTAAGTTATCATCTAAGAACTTTGGATTTGAAGATAACAAAAAGATAGTTCCGTTGTATGCGGCGTTTTGTATTTAAAGGAGGGATGGCAGATGGGGATATATCTTAATCCGGGAAATGAGGAATTCTATAATGCGGTAAGGAATTCTAAAATATATGTTGATAAAACAGAACTTATAAAATTCACGAATTCTGTGTTGTGCAGTGAGCAGAGGAATGTATGTGTCAGCCGTCCACGCCGCTTTGGCATATTACAGCAGGGGCTGCAATTCAGCAGAACTTTTTGACAAACTTGCTATTGCAAGCGAGGAAGGGTATGAGAGTAATCTTAATAAGTATAATGTTATTCATCTTAATATGATAGATTTTCTAAGCAGAACTGATTCAATCAATGAATTGATTGAATATCTTAAGAAAAAAGTATTAAGGGAACTAAAAAAAGAATATCCGGATATAGACTGTTTCGACTGGAACGATCTGGTTGACGTTCTTAAAACAATACATTATGAAAAGAAACAGCCCTTTATATTTATAATTGATGAATGGGATTGTATATTCAGGAAATATCCGCATAATGTTGAAGAACAGAAGAAATATCTGGATTTTTTGAGATTTCTTTTAAAGGATAAATCCTATGTTGCTCTTGCATATATGACGGGTATTCTGCCAATCAAGAAATATGGAGAACATTCGGCACTTAATATGTTTGATGAGTATTCAATGACTAACCAGCGGGAACTGGCTGAGTTCACAGGCTTCACAGAAGAAGAGGTAAGCGGGCTGTGTGTACAATATGATATGCCATATGAGAAAATGAAGCAGTGGTATGATGGATATGAACTCAAAGGTGTACAGATATACAATCCTAGATCGGTTGTAATGGCGCTTCTTGGACATGATTTTGACAGCTACTGGACGAAAACAGAAACCTATGAGGCGTTGAAGAAATATATTCAGCTTGATATGTACAATCTCAAGGCTATGGTAACAAGACTTATTGCTGGTGAAAGTGTGCCAGTTAATCCTGATAAATTCCAGAATGATATGACGACGCTTCAGAGTGCTGATGATGTACTGACTCTGTTAGTGCATCTTGGATATCTTACTTATGATTTCTATAATCAGAAAGTGAAGATACCTAATCAGGAGGTGCAGAAGGAATTCATCAACTGTATAGAAGATGGCGGCTGGGAGCCAGTTATGGATGCAATCAGGAATTCGGATGAATTGCTTGCATCAACATTATCGGGAGATGAAGAACAAGTTGCGGCAATGATAGAGCAGGCTCATCAGGAGAATACTTCAATATTGAAATACAATGATGAAAATGCACTTGCATGTGTTATATCTCTTGCATATTACTCTGCCAAAAAGGATTACTCAGTCTACCGTGAACTCGCAGGGGGGAAGGGATATGCTGACATGGTGTTTGTCCCTCGGAGCAAAGTTAATAAACCAGCGATAGTAGTTGAACTTAAGTGGAATAAAGACGCTGATACGGTAATAGAGCAGATTAAGGAAAGACAGTATGTCGAGAGCCTTAAGGGATATTCTGGAGAAGTTGTTCTTGTTGGCGTGAATTATGCTGCTGGGAAAGATGGAGCAGGGGAGTTTAAGAAGCATGAGTGCAGAATTGAGAAAGTGAGTGTATAGGATAATGATATACAATTAATATAATAATGTTAAATTAGTAAAATTAGTAAAAAGTAGTAAAAATAATTAAAACCAGTAAAAAGTAGTAAAAGTGGATATTGCTACCAGAATTGAGGAAAATCATATATGGAAGAAATAATAGCAGGAAATGTTGAACAATTATGTGACAGAGTATTGAGAAAAGATATAGAGTGGTTCAGATGATGGGATACATATAATTCATATGATTAATAACATTAATAAAATATCTAAGAAGGTAAAGAATCAGCAGAAATAACCGATATAATTAATATAATTGAATGAGATAAGGATAACTGTAAATAGTTTTCCTGTTATGCGAATGGAGTCGCTTGAAAATATTGGTTAATCAATTGAGGTTGTGTGATTAGAGAGAAGCCCTGCATTTGTATGCAGGGCTTTAATTATAGTTATAAGGGACAGGTTAATGGAACATACGATTGCAACAGATCCAAAAGAAATTAGATATATTAAGAAGAGGTGCCGGAAAGCTTTTCGAGAGAAAATGTGCTTTTACATATGCAGAATTTTTCCGATTAAGAAAAATCTGATAAGTGTGTGTACTTTTGAAGGAAAAGGCGGATTCGGGTGTAATGCAAAGCCGTTGGTTGAAAAATTACATGAAATGAATCCAGATTATGAATTCGTGTGGTTTGTCAATGATATGAACAAAGAATTCCCTGAGTATATTAAGAAAGTTCCTAACACATTGTGGAGCAGAGCTTACTGGCTTACAAGATCTAAAGTATGGATTGATAATTACAGGAAACCATTCGGAACAGTAAAACGTAAAGGACAGTATTATCTTAATGTTAATCATTATACAATAGGCATAAAATGTACGGGATTATTACGAGGTAAGGGCTTTTCAGAGATGGCATACCTTGTGAGCAAGAATGACTCTGATATGATAGATAATCTTGTGATAGACTCAGATTGGTGCGAGCAGAGCTTTGATAAAGCTCTTGTATATGAAGGAACATATCTTAAAACAGGTGCTCCGAGGTGTGATGTCCTCTATGGAGATAGAAGTAAGTTAAAAGCAGATTTTCATAAAAAATATGGTCTTCCTGATAATGCAAAGGTTGTAATGTTTGCACCAACATTCAGGGAAGGTGCTAAGAATGGTGTGCGGAGTGTATATTCTGAAATATGGTCAATAGATTTTAAGAGACTTATAGATAACCTTGAAAGAAAATTTGGGGGCGAATGGTATGTGTGTATAAGAGTGCATCCACAGCTTGCGCCAACATTCAGCGAATATAAGAATCCAGATGTGCAGGAAAGACTTATAGATGAGAGCCAGACAGATGACATGTACGAAATACTTGCCGCAATGGATGCTTATATTACAGATTATTCAAGTGCTTGTTTTGAAGCGGGATTTGCACATATTCCGGTGTTTATATATGCGGATGATATACAGAAGTATGCTAAGGATAGGGGAGCATTAATGTGGAATATAGCATCAGAACCTAGACATAATGTTGGCAACAATAAGGCATTCACTCCTAATATGGATGTTAAGTTTCCGTTTCCGATTGCCAGTGATAATGAGCAGTTGGAAGAAGATATTATGGAGTTTGAACAGCGAGTATATGATGACAGATTAGATACGTTTCATAAGGAAATGGGACTTGTGTTTAATGGAAATGCTAGTGAGAAGCTGGCTGAAGTGATAAAAAAGCGGGGTGGTATGGCATGAAAAAAGTATCAATAATAATACCCATATATAACACCGCATCATATCTTAAAAGATGTCTTGACAGTGTAAAAAATCAGACATATACGAATCTTGAAATTATATGTATAGACGATGGTTCAACTGATGGTTCAGAGAAAATCGTAGATGAATACTTAGACGATGATAGATTTATTATAATTCATAAGGAAAATGGTGGAGAAAGTTCGGCAAGAAATGCAGGATTGTTAAAAAGCACAGGTGATTATATTGGCTTTATGGATTGCGACGACTGGATTGAAAGAGATATGTATGAGATTCTAGTTAATGCAATTGAAACATGCAATGTTGATATGGTTGCTGCAAGCTGGTTTAAATCATATGATTGTGATGAAAAGGAGATTACAAATATAAATCAAGTAGAAGCAGGCATGTTTGGAAGAGATAAACTAATGAGATACATATATGAAAGAGATACATATCAGGGGTTTGCATATATGTGGGACAAGCTATATCGAAAAGAAATTTTGACAGAAACTGATGGAAATATAATGATGTTTGATGAAGATATACAATTGGGGGGAGATGTTATTTACCTTGCAAAGGCGGCATTAAAGTGTAAAAGTGCCGTATATATTCCTAAAGCGTTTTATCATTATTATCAGAGGAATAAATCAGGATGTCATACTGAAAATATAGTAAAAAGATTAGATTGGATAAAATCATATCTAATTGTTATTGATTTATTTGAAAAAGAAAAAATTCAAAAAGAAATATTGGACTATGTGAAGAGATTCTTGGCGTATCATAGCAGCAATCTGGCAGAAATTGCACATAGTCAAAATGATAGCGATACATTGCTGTATTGTCAAAATATAATGAGAAAATATAAAGATGAGTACATATCATTGAATGAAGCTTATCCAGAAAGAATATTGAAATATACAAATATTTTAGAATATAGATAGAGGAGAAAACTTTAATGAAATGGAAAAATAAGGGTCATGAATATGATTTAATGTATAGTAATATAGAAAAAAAGAACAAATATTATTTATTTGGTGCGGGAGATTATGGACATCAGTTTCTTGCAATGTTTAAGGATGAGATTAATATAGGTGGATTTATAGACAATAGCGTCAATAAGATTGGAAAGATGATAGAAGGTATAAAGTGTTATGCTTTTAATGATATTAAGTTAAAAGACGATGAGGCTATTATATTAACGATGTCACAGATTGCAAGAGTAAAACCTGTGGAGCAGTTATTGAAATCGGGGAAAGTACATAATATTGATTATTTTTTAATAGAAGAATTTATATCAGTTTATAATGTGTACAAATATAATAAGGTGTATTTTTCTAGTATATCATTTTTGCCAAGCACGATATGTAATCTGAATTGCAAGCACTGTCTTAATTTTAATACATACGCAAAACAGTTTTATGTAAGAGAATGGGAACAGCTAGTTAGGGATGTGGATTTGTTCTTTTCTTGTGTGGATTATATTATGCTGTTTCATGTCAGCGGTGGAGAACCGATGTTATATAAACATACAGCAGATTTAATAGAGTATATTGATAAAACATATGGTGATAGGATAGGAACTTTAAGAACTGTAACGAATGGTACAGTTGTTCCTAAAGATGAGACTCTTGAAAAGTTAAGCAAATGTAATGTTGAGATAACGGTAGATGATTATAGGGAAGCAGTTCCAAGATTTAATAGCAGATTCGATCAATTAATAAATAAACTGGAAGAGTATAATATCAAATATTATATCAATAAAGCGGACTCATGGATTGATTTAGCACCCGATAGAACAGATTATTCAAATATGTCAGAAGAGGCGATGATAAAGCACAGAGATAGCTGTAGCCAATCATGGGAAGAGTTAAGAGATGGGAAAATATACAGTTGTAATTATGCTGCTTATGCGACAGTTGCAGGTATAGCAGGTGAGCAGGATTTGGAAGAAACATATAATCTTGAAAAATTTACCGCGGAGAAGAAAAAAGAACTTATAGAGTTTAGACTTGGATATACAGAAAAGGGATATACCAATTTCTGCAGAAAGTGTCGTGGTTTTACATCTGAAAATAGTGAAGAAGTGGAACCAGCAATACAGACATCGTTAATATGAGTATTGGAGAAGAAATATGAAAAATGTACTGGTAAATACAATTGATTATACTAGAATTGTTAATATTGTCAAAAAATTAATACTTGATGGCACTAATAAATTTATAATTTATCCTAAAGGTATGGTTTCAGAATATGTTGAAAATATAGTAGTCAATTTGGGGGGCAGAATAGAATACTATATTGATAATATTAACTATAATGGAAAGAATATACTTAATATTAATCAGGCGGTAAATAAAAAAAACAATGCAAAAATTTTAATATGCAGTAAAAACGACAGATGTTTTGATGTTTTGAGAAAAAATATTTATGATGCGTTTGAGGAGTCAAGAGTTATTGATTTGTTTTGGACATATGATAGTAAAATTTTTGTTGAAAAGTCTGATGTATTTGCTGGTAGGTTTAGAACAGGAAAATTTTTATTGGATTCGAGTAAAAATACAGAAGATAAAATTCCTAAAGATATATATGAGGAATTGGATTTTTTATCCATTCAATTAAAAAATATAAATATGGAAAAAACGCAAAAAGAAAAATACGAGGAATTATTTATCTTTATAAAAAATTCAGTTGAAAATGGATTGATATGTAGACATGCAGGTAATCACTTTATACCTAATTATGAATTTGTAATAAATAATGGTATTGATTTTTTAGTTGATTACTATTCTAAAAATCTTGAGTATGTAGATTTACTAAAAAAATTTAGTGATTACATTTTAAAATATTCCGATAAAGCATCAGAGTGTGGTAATAACAGGATTGAGGAATCTTGTAAAATAATAGCACATAAGAAGCCACAGTGTTTATTTGATGCAATTCAATTAATAATTATGATTCATGAGGTATTAGTTTCTGAATCAGGATGTGGTTCATTATCATTTGGAAGAATAGATCAGTATTTATTTCCTTTTTATAATGAGGATATAAATAAAGGAGTTGTAACAAAAGAAGAGGTACAACAATATATTGTTGCCTTTTTTAAAAAGCTATCAGAATTTTCTTTGAGCTGGCAGAATGTTACAATAGGTGGCTGCGATTTAAATTGGAAAGATCAATCAAATGATTTAACTATTATGTGTATGCGAGCAGTTTCTATAATAAAGGGGGATCAACCTCAATTATCTTTAAGAATCTGTAAAAATACTAATGATAAAGTATGGGACGAGGCTATAAATCTATTAAGTCAAGGAATGGGTTTTCCAGCATTATTTAATGATGAAGTTGCTATTGCAGCAAAGATGAATTGTGGGGTTAACATAAATGACGCATATAATTATGCTGTAATGGGATGTGTTGAGTTAAGTATTCCGGGAAAAGAGTATGCTCATACAGAAGGAGCAAGATTAAATTGGGCTAAAGTGTTAGAAGAATTACTTAATGATATATACAATGATAAAATTACCGAAAAACTTAATTCTTTCGGCGATTTTTTAAATTATTATATAAGATATTTATATGATAGAACTATAAAACTGTGTGATTTTATTGATTTTGCAAGTGGAATGTATCCTAAGAAATGGTCAGTTCCTTTTGCGAGCATTATGATGGATGGAACAAAGGATACATGCAGAGATGTCACAGATAACGGAACGATATACAATAATTTGGCTATAAATAGTGTTGGGGTTGCAACATCAATTGATTCATTGCAAGCAATAAAAGAGTTAATTTATTGCAAAAAAATACTTTCATTAGAAAAACTTGCTGAAATATGCGTGACAGGAAAAGACTTTGAAAAGTATAAAAAAGAGATGTTAAACTGTCGTAAATATGGTAATGATTGTGATGAAGTTGATGATATTGCCGTGAAATTAATAGAGTTGTTTAATAATTGGGTCTGTCAATACCAGATGAAATATAGGAATGGTAAAATAATGCCAGGGTATTATACTTCTTATTTTCATGCTGATTTCGGATATAAAACATGTGCAACTCCAGATGGAAGAGTTGCGTATTCCCCATTATCACCTTCGCTATCAGCTTCATCAGGAAAAGATAAAAATGGAATATTAGCATTATTTAATTCTGCTAATAAAATTAATATGTCGTCTATGAGTAACGGAGCAGCATTAGATATAAAATTTATGCCACAGTTTTTTAACAAAGAAGAAAATAGAAATGCATTAAGAGCTGTAATAGAAATATATTTTAATAAAGGTGGATTAGAAACACAGATAAATGTTGTTGATAAACAAGTCTTATTAGATGCAAAAGAACATCCGGAAAAACACATGGATTTAATTGTCAGAGTATCAGGATTTAGTGCTAAATTTGTTAATCTTGACAGTGAACTTCAGGATGAAATCATTAAGAGAACAGAAATGAGGTAAACATGAAAATAGTTATATTTGGAGCAGGAAATGCTGGTGAATTTCTTGCCAATCAAATAATTGAAAAAAGAAAAGATATTGAGATAGTTGGAATATTGGATAATAAAATTACTGGAACATATTGTAATATAAGGATACAAAAACCAGATGATTATTTCAACGAAAAATTAGAAAAAATAGATGCGGTATTTATAGCTGCAGGAGCACAAAAAACAGTAACTTTATTTATTAATTATATACGTTCAAAAATAGAATGTGATATTTATATGTTACATGATATTGCTGGAAAATGTAAAATATCTCCTTTTTCTGAAAATGGAGCAATAGATGATACACGACTTAGAAAAATAAGATTTTCATATGAAAAGCCAACCATACCTTATTTTGAAGTTCCAATTACAGATGATTGTAATTTGAATTGTAAGGGGTGTTTATTTGCGTGCAATGGTATTGATGAAAATGAAAATATTTCATTTGAACAGATAAAAAGGGATGCATTTAAAATGAAAGAATTATTTTTTGATGTTCCATGGATAAGAATTCTAGGCGGAGAACCTTTATTGCATAAAGATTTGAATGAAATTTTGTCAATGTATAGAAGCGTTTTTGAGGATTCTGAAATTGATTTATGTACAAATGGATTGCTAATACCTAAAATGGATATGTCATTTTTTGAATGTTTAAGACAAAACCGAATAACAGTTCATGTTTCGGGGTATAAACCTACATATAATTTATTGGATAAAATTGATAAGTGTTTGAGTTCGAATAATGTGGACTATACAATATTAAAAAGGGATGAGTTTGCTAAATATTATACATTAAATAACTCAAATGATGCAAATAAGAGCTTTGAAGAGTGTTTTGCGTCGAGATGCAGGGAGTTGTATAATGGTAAATTAATGAGATGTTCAGGTATAATTGCATTTGAAAAACTTAACAAAAAATATAACACTGATTATCAGATTATTGATGAAGAAGATTGCTTTGATATTCATAAAAAAAATGCAGACGCATGGGAGATAAAAAGAAAATTAGATCAACCATCAAATGCATGTAAGTACTGTGACATTGATAACACTGAGGTATTTAAATGGGATTATTCTCATAATGGAAGTGGTGGAATAAAAGATTATATTCTCTAAATTTATCTTTAGTGGAATGAGGATTATATAAAATGAAAAAATTGGCTATTTGTATACCAACATACAATAGAAAAGAAGTGGTTGAAGATATCTTAGATAAAATTAACAATGCTTTTGAAAAAAATGAAACAGATATATACATATATGATTCTAGCGAAGATAATATTGATTATAAATATAGTATGGAAGAATCATCAGTACGTGTATACCACAAAAAATTAGATTCAAACGTTCATTCTAATGAAAAAGTATATATTATATATCAAACTAAAGAAATTATTGAAGAATATGAATATATATGGATTTTGCCGGATTATATGTTTTATTCGGACAAAGTAATTAAAGATATTAAAGAGGCGCTGAATGAAACAAATGATTATATATTAATTAACTATTGGAATAGTGAAAAAAAAGATAATTATATTTGTAAAGATATTAATTATGTATTTAATACATATGCAGCATTGCTTACACAATTTGGAACAATAATTGTTAATAGTATAGTATTTTCAGAAAAATCCATGGTTCATACGTTGGCTGATAAATATTTAAGAGTTGATAGAATTAATTTCTCACAAGTAGGATTATATTTTGAAATTATGTCAAAATACAATGATTTAAAAATTAAAGTTATTGAATGTGAAAAAAAGGATTATTATAAATCATCAGTTAAAAAGTTATATATTTCAAAAGATAATTTAGAAAAAAAGAAAAATACCAAGTGGGAAACAGCATTTCATGTGTGGGCTGTTTGCTGGCCAGAAACTGTTAAGGCTTTGCCTGATGTATATAAGAATAAATGGGAAGTAGTTAAAAGTGAAGTTGCAAAGGCTGATATTTTAGATGAGAGATTTTTAATTAGTCAAAGAAGTATAGGGGCAACAAAACTTTGGATTGTACTAAAAAACTGTATAAGATGGAAATATATATCAAGTACCAATTTTATAAAAACGATATTTATATGTTTAATGCCCAAAAAATATGCAGCCTGGTGTACATATAACAGAAGTTTAATGTGGAAAAGAAAAATCTCAAATAATATAAAAAAACTTAGGCGTATATCTGATAATAAAGATATATATGTGTATGGGGCTGGAAAAAGAGCAGATGAATATGTGAAAATTTTAGAAGAAAATGATATAAGAATAAAAGCCTTAGTGGTAACGGATGCGAAATTGTTTTCGGGAAAAACATATGGATATGATGTTATAGGAATTGAAAGACTGAAAGAAGTAGATAATGATTATATAATTATTCTGGCATTAAATGAAGGCAATAAAAATATGGTATATGGCATTTTAAAACAATCAGGAATGGATAAGTATGTATATGATGAAAGAATAAGTGTGTGGTAATAATATTTCAACTTGAATGAGGTGGTACAAGCAGATGAATAAAGAATGGCTGAAATGTGGATTTATATTATATGGATGTGGCTTAGAAGCAGAAAAATATATATGTCGAAATATGGAGATGTTATCATACATTGAAGATTGTGTGGATGGTTATAGAAATGGATATTTTCATGGGAATTTAATAAAAAAGATAGAGCAAATAAAAGATATTTCAAATAGGAAAATATTAGTTGCAAGTTTGCCAGAAACATATCAAAGGATAAAAGCTGTTCTTGATACATTAGGATTATCTGAATTTAAACATTATGCTCATATATCGTATTTTGAGAAAAAGATTATTGCTATTAATGCTAACTGTCATGGCGCTGGGTTGGTAAGATATCTTAATATGAGTAAAGAATTTAGAAAAAAGTATGTTATTTATCCAATACCTGAGATTCAGTCTAATAGTAATAAAGAAATATCACCTTTATTGCTGGGAAATTTAGATGTTTTAATTACTCAAGATGTTAGAATTGGAAATAAATTTTCTGATAAATTATCTTTAGAGTATTTAAAATTTCATGTAAATGCGTCATGCGAAATAATTGTTATTCCTAATATGGTAGGGATGGGAACATGGTTGTATCCACAACACGGAAATAATGATATAATTGTCAAAACGGCAAATGGAGAATGGCCATTAATGCATGAAAATTTAGTTATTGAGAGTGCGATTAAAGCGGGCTGCAAAGAACTAAGTGAATTTGTTGAATATTTAAATGATTATGAATTTGATGAAAAGATAATAAAAGATAACTTTAATAAATTCATAAAAAAGATTGAAGCAAGAGAACTTAATTGGGATATTAAAATTAAAGACTATATTATGAAACATATAGGCGCTGGTGTTGTTTTTTGCGATAAAGACCATCCATCTGTTGAAATGATGAAATATATAGGGAAGAAAGTAATAAAAAAATTAAAGCTTAAAAATATAGATGACAACGAATATGATTTTATATTGGGATTGCCTATGCCACTTCTTAGATGTGTAAGAAACTGTTTTAATATTGTTGGTACTGAGAATGATTGTTTAAATTATTATAGGTGCAAAGATGAAGATTTGTTGGAAACTTATATAAGAAATTATTTGTTTATATATCATGAAATAATAATTTAAAAATGGGGGGATATCTATATGGATGAAGTAAAGGTGTCTATAATACTTCCGGTTCATAATTCCATATTATATTTAGAACAGTGTATAAACAGTGTTATAGATCAAACTCTTAAGGAGATTGAAATAATCTGCGTTTGCGGTTCTGGAAATGATGGATCAGATATATTGATCGAGAATTATAAGAAAAAAGATGGTAGAATAATAAAAATTGATGATAAAAATGGTAGTTATGGACATAAGCTAAATATCGGAACAAAAGCTGCAAGAGGGGAATATATTGCAATTCTAGAAACGGATGATTATCTGGAATGTGATATGCTGGAAGAGCTATACAAAATAGCAGTAAGAGAAGATGTTGATTTTGTTGATGCAGACTATTATGAGTTTTTTGAGATAGATAATAGTGAATATAAAATCATACATAAAAAGTATATGGATAACAATGTTTATAATAGGAAATTGAGTGGAAAAGAAGCTAAAATGTCAGTTATTCTTTCGGATATTACTGCTAATTGGACAGGATTATATAAAAGAGAATTTTTGATTAAAAAAAATTTGTTTTATAATGAGAGTCCTGGTGCATCATATCAGGATTTAGGCTTTAGATATTTATTAGCTTGTTTGGTGGATACGGCATATCACATTGATAAAAGTTTATACAATTATAGAACTGATAATGTAAATTCATCTGTAAAAGATATGAAAAAGGTATTTGTTGTTCAACAAGAATATCAATATATATTCAATCAGATGAAAGAAAGACAGATATTACAGCAATATTTGTGGGATTATTATTATATATGGAAATATCGTGATTATTTTTGGAATGTTCAGCGACTTGAAGGCGATGTAAGAAGAGCCTTTTTGCAGGTATACAAGACAGAATTATTATTTGATACTAAGTCAGGACACATTAATGAAAAAACGATTGAAGAAAGATACAAAAATTGTATAAAAAAACCACTAGAAAAATCGGAGGAATTTGAGAGAGCTTTAAAAGATACGTCTGTTACCACTGCAAAAAAAATGGAAAAGTTAGTTGAAATAGTGAAAAAATGCAGAGGGAAAAAAATAGTAATCTGTGGCTGTGGTGTCAGAGGAAAAAATGTAAATGTTTTACTGGCAAAAGAGAATGTTTTATGTATGTGTGATCAAAATAAGGAGTTATTCGGAAAAATTATAGGCTGCAGACGAGTTGTTTCATATGAAGAGGCTACAAATAAATTCCCTGATGCAATGTTTGTAATAGCAAATAGATTTCACTCAGAAGAAGTGATAAAAAAACTTGAATTACTTGGAATAAAAAAAGAAAAGATGGTTTTGTATGATTAAAAACGTATTATTAACAGGTGGAACAGGATTTATAGGAAGAAATGTAAAAACTTATATAAGTGATAAATGTAATTTATATGTACCTTCTAGGCAGGAATTGAATCTTTTTTCAGAGGATGATGTAAAAAATTATATAAAAAAGAATAATATTAATATAGTCATTCACTCAGCAAATCCTAATCCTTTAAAAAATAGTCTTGATAAGCCTGAAACGATGTTTGAAGATAGTTTAAGGATGTTTATGACATTATATAATGCTCATGATTATTATGAATATATGTATACAATTGGTTCGGGAGCCGAGTATGATAAATCTAAAGATATTGTCTTGGTAAAAGAAAATGAGGTGTTTGACAATATACCAAATGATTCATATGGATTTTCAAAATATATTATTAATAAACTGGTTTATGATAGTAATAAGCATTGTAATTTGAGAATATTTGCGTGCTTTGGACCAACTGATCATGATTCAAAATTTATAACACATGTAATTAATTGTTGTAAAAAAAATAAACCAATAACAATAAAACAAAATTGTGTATTTGATTATATGCATGTATCAGATTTGGCGAGAATATTAGAGCATTTCATATATAACAAGCCACGATATAATTCATATAATATATGTACGTCACACCGTGTAGAATTATTAGATATAGCAAAGGAAGTACGTAGACAGTTAAATGCTAAAGTTGATATTAATATTTTAAAAGAAGGAATGAATAAAGAATATACAGGTGATAATAGCAGATTGTTAAATGAGTTGCATGAATTTGAATTTATACCTATAAATAAAGGAATAGAATTACAGATAGAAGCAATGAAGGGAGAATGATGATTTTATGAAAAAAAGAGTAGCTGATATTATAATGGATTTATTAGTTAAGAATAATATTACGCAGTGCTTTGGAGTTGTTGGTGGTGGCGCAATGCATTTAGATAATGCATTGGCGTTAAACGATAAGATAAGTAAAGTTTTTAATCATCATGAACAAGCAAGTGCAATGGCAGCTGAAGCATATGCTAGAATAAGTGGAAACATGGCAGCGGTATGTGTTACATCAGGTCCAGGAGCAACTAATACTCTTACAGGTGTTATGGGGTGTTGGCAGGATAGTCTTCCGATGTTAGTTTTATCTGGACAAGTAAGGTATGATATCTCAGTTCCAAAATCAGGATTGAATTTAAGATATAGAGGAGTCCAGGAATTTGATATAATTGACTCTGTCCAGAATATGACCAAATATGCAGTAATGATTACAAATCCACTTACTGTGAAATATGAATTGGAAAAGGCGATTGATATTGCAATGTCAGGAAGAAAAGGACCGGTGTGGTTAGATATACCACTTGATGTACAAAGTGCGATGGTTGAAGAAGATGATATGTATTCATATACTGATAAAATTAAAGAACCTAAACCATCAAGTCAACAGATTAAACACATTATATATAAATTACAAAATGCATCTAGACCATGTATATTGGTTGGTAATGGTGTAGCAAATACACACAACATAGATGTTTTTAGAAAATTTTCGGGAATATTGGATATTCCAGTAATTTCTGCTTGTATTGCTGCTGATGCTATGTATGCAGAATATCCTAAATTTTATGGATTGTCAGGTTCAATTGGACCAAGAACCGGGAATTTTATAGTTCAAAATGCAGATGTTATTTTATCTATAGGTTGTAGTTTAGGATTTAAAATGACAGGATTTGTTCAGGAAACATTTGCACCTAAAGCATATATAATTTCTGTAGATATTGATGAAAATGAAATGAAAAAACCGGGCGTAAGAGTTGATTATTATATTAAATCCGATTTGTCGGCATTTTTTAATGAGGCATTTAAGGAAATTCATAAAATTGAAGTTAATCCTGTTTGGAGTTCATATTGTGATAAATTGAAGAATAGATTTTCACCATTTGAGCCAGCACAAGGTATTGCAGATGAGGAAAGAGTGTGCTCATATAAATTTTGGGAAGAATACGAAAAATATGAACCAGAAGATAATATTTCTATACTTGGAAATAATACAGCGAGTAGTGCAAAGTTGCAAATTGGAATAAAAAAACCAATGCAAAGAATTGTTGCTAATAATAATTGTGGTTCTATGGGGGCAGATTTACCAGAGGCAATAGGAGCAGCTATTGCAGCGAAGAAAAGTGTTATATGTTTGACGGGTGATGGAAGTGTAATGATGAATTTGCAGGAATTACAGACAATTAAACACTATAATTTACCAGTTAAACTTGTTATATTTTCAAATGATGGATATAACGCGATAAGACAAACGAGTAAGAATTTTTTTAATGGTGTAGCTATAGGATGCAATGCTGATTCAGGTGTCAGCTTTCCAAAGTTTAAAGATGTAGCTGATACCTTTGGATTTAAATATATGATTTGTAAAAATAATGGTGAAATAGCTGATAGTCTGAAAGAATTTTTCTCTCAAAAAGGAAATATACTTCTTGAAGTTTTGCAGAGATTAGATGATCCTGTGTCACCAAAAGTTATGTCTAGAATGAGAGAAGATGGTACATTTGAAACTCCATCACTTGAAAACATGTTCCCATTTATAAGTGAAGAGGAACATGATAGTTTAATGTTTTGGTAAAAATAAGAGGGAAATATGTATGAGATTTTTGGTTATTGGACTAGGTTCAATGGGAAAAAGACGAATTCGGTTATTAAATAAATATAATGATAGTTATGAAATCTTTGGAATAGACAACAATGGGGAAAGAAGAGAAGAAGTTAAATCAGAGTATGGGATAGAAGTGTTTAAGTCGATATCTGATGCTTTTTCGAGTTATAGCTATGATGGAGTATTAATATGTACATCTCCATTGTCACATTCAACAATTATTAGTCAAATATTAAAGTATGATGTTGCAGTTTTTAGTGAGATTAATCTGATATCAGATGGTTACGAAAATATAATAAGTCTGACAGATAAGAAAATTTTTCTGTCATCAACATTTTTATACAGAAAAGATATACAGTGGATAATTAATAAAGTTGATAAACAAAGAGTTAATTATATTTATCATGTTGGTCAGTATTTACCAGATTGGCATCCATGGGAGTCATATAAAGATTTTTTTGTGTCTGATAAACGTAGTAATGGATGTCGTGAGATAATGGCAATTGAAATTCCATGGATAGTAAAAGGATTTGGTAAAATTAAAGAGATTTCAGTAATGAAAGGTAACATGTCGAGTTTAAACATCAACTATCCAGATAATTATATCATTAATTTCATACATGAAAATGGTACAAAAGGGATTGTGGCGATTGATATAGTTTCCAGATGTGCGATAAGAAATTTAGAAGTTTTTAATGAAAATCTACATATAGTATGGAAAGGAAATCCTCAATCACTACAAGATTATAATGTACAAGAAAGAAAAATGTTAAACATAGCTACATATAAACAAATTGATAAAGATAATAATTATGCAGATAATATAATTGAAAATGCATATTTGGATGAGCTTAAGGCATTTATTTCTTTGATAAAAGGAGATAAAACAAAGGTTAAATATGATTATAAAGAAGATTTAGAAATATTAAAAATAATTGATACGATAGAAGGTAAATAGGATGAAAGTATGTTTTGTAGGGTCTGGTTCAATAGGAAAACGACATATAAAAAATTTATACCAGTTATTTGATAATGTTGAAATCCATTTGCTTAGGAATACATCAAGACAATTGGATAAAGAAACATTATCCATGGTAAAAAAAATAATGTATTCTGTAAGTGAAGTGCATGAAAAATATGATGCTATTTTTATAACTAACCCTACTTATATGCATTATAGCACATTAAAAGAATTGTATAATTATTCGCAAAGTTTCTTTATAGAAAAACCGGTTTTTGATAAACCTGATTATGATATGTCGATGTTTAATGAGAAAAAAAACATATATATTGCATGTCCGTTAAGATATACAAATGTTATTCAAAGAGCTAAAACGATTTTTCAAAAAGAGAAAGTTGTCAGTATAAGAGCTATTTGCTCATCATATTTACCAGATTGGAGAAAAAATGTAGATTATAGAACGACGTATAGCGCTCATAAATCTGAAGGTGGAGGAGTCTGCATTGATTTAATCCATGAGTGGGATTATCTTACATATTTATTTGGATTTCCGGAAAAAGTTTTTTGCTTGAATGGAAAATATTCTGATTTAGAAATTGATAGTGATGATATCGCTATATATATAGCTAAATATCAAGATAAATTATTGGAATTACATTTAGATTATATTGGCAGACAATCAACAAGAATTTTAGAAATAATCAGCAATAGAAATAATTGGAAATTTGATATTTTAAACGGAACTATAACGAAAAATTCCAATATAATCGAAAAATATAATGAACAACCGAATGACAAATATATCAAAGAAATTAAATATTTTAAAGAATATGTTATGTCAGGAAAAAATTCAAATGATATGAATAATTCATTGAAGGTTATGAAATTGTCAATGGGGATGGAAAAATAATATGATAGATACATATGTAGTCAGGGATGATTTTACTGTAAAAGAAACAATTGAGAAAATGAATAAAGAAGTGATTAAGGCAGTTGTTGTAATAAATTATCTTAATGAGGTCGTTGGAATCTTTTCTAATGGAGATATGAGACGATATTTTCTTAAAGGTGGATCGTTAGATGAAAAAATAACTGTTGCAATGAATCATAATCCACATGTATTTACTTCATATGAAGATGTTGAGATTGAGAGATCTCTAGTTAAAAGAATTTTGTATCCTATTGTTGATAGTTTTGGACATCTTATAGATGTTGTTGATTATGAAAAAAATATAAATACTGCTCAGATAAGTGGAAGCCTTAAAGATATTCCTTTAGTGATTATGGCAGGTGGAAAAGGAACAAGACTGTATCCATATACCAAGATATTGCCTAAACCTTTAATGCCGATAGGCGATGTTACCATAACAGAGAGGATAATATTTTCGTTTGAAAGATATGGATGTAATAAAATAATAATGATTTTAAATTATAAAGAAGGACTTATTAGAGCATATTTTAATGAAATAAAAAAGAAATATAGCATGGAATATATTACAGAAGAAAAATTTTTAGGTACAGCAGGCGGGTTAAAATATTTAAAAGGAAAGGTCAATTCTACTTTTTTTCTAACCAATTGTGATATTATTGTTAATGCAGATATTGATACTGCATACAAGATACATAAGCAAAATAAAAACAAAATTACCATGATTTGTTCAAAAAAAAGTATTACTATACCATATGGAGTAGTAGAAATGGATGATAAAGGCAATATGGTTTCAATGGAAGAAAAACCAGAGCTGTCTTATCTGATTAATACAGGTGTTTATATTATTGAACCAGATATATTAGATAATATTGAAGACGATGAGAATATAGGTATGCCTAGTCTTATTGCGCGATGTAAGTCGCTAGGATATAAAGTTGGTGTATTTCCAATTTCAGGGGATGCTTGGCTTGATATGGGACAGTTTAATGAGATTGATAATATGATAAACAAATTGGGATTATAATAATTGAGGTACTTTATGATGGAATTAAATGGGTTTATTAGTGAATATGTTACTAAAAGACAAGAAAGTATGTTCTTATCTGATATAGAAGATAATAAATATGAGATATATAATAATATAAATGAAAAAAGTATATTAGTTATTGGAGGAGCTGGAAGTATTGGAAGTCAATATATAAAGTCAATATTAAAATATAATCCACGTTCTCTTACAGTAGTTGATATTAATGAAAATGGACTGGCAGAGCTTACAAGAGATTTAAGAAGTTCAAGCGAAATAATTGTTCCAGAATCATATATTACGTATGCAATGGATTATGCTTCTACAATGTTTGAAAAAATGTTTATTAATCATGGGAAGTATGATATAGTAGCAAATTTTTCAGCTCATAAACATGTTAGGAGTGAGAAAGATATTATATCGGTAGAAGCATTGATAAGAAATAATTTATTAAATGTAAAAAAGTTATTGGATTTATTGAAAAAATGTCCTCCAGATATATATTTTTGCGTATCAACAGATAAGGCTGCTAATCCAGTGAATATAATGGGTGCAAGTAAAAGATTAATGGAAGATTTAATTTTTTCCTATTCAAATTATTTTCCTGTTAAAACAGCAAGATTTGCAAATGTAGCATTTTCAAATGGTTCACTGCCGGATGGTTTTCTTTCAAGAATGAAAAAGAAACAACCAATATCTGCACCATCAGATGTGCTAAGATACTTTGTTTCACCCGAAGAAAGTGGACAAATATGTATGTTAGCAAGTGTTTTGGGGAAAAATAGAAATATATTTTATCCTAAATTAAAAGAAAAAACAATGATGTCTTTTGAACAAATCGCAAAAGATTTGATTATTTCAAATGGATATACTGTATATGAATGTGAAAATGAAAGACAGGCTATTAACCTAGCTGCGAAATTAAAAAATGGTAGTAAAGAATATCCTGTATATTTTTCAAAATCAAATACTTCTGGAGAAAAAGAATATGAAGAATTTTATATAGAATCTGAAAGTATAGATGAAAATAGATATAAATCATTAGGTGTTATTATTAATAAAGAAAATGTTTCGACAAAAAAAGTAGAAGAACTTTTTAAATTATTTGAAGATGCATTTTCAAATGAAAATGTTACAAAAGATGACATTATAAAGATAATAAAAAGTTATTTGCCAGAGTTTATGCATATAGAAAAAGGAAAATCATTAGACGAAAAGATGTAGAGGAGATTGAATGCAAAATTTTATACCATTATCAATTCCTAATTTTGAAGGAAATGAAAAAAAATATGTAGATGAAGCTGTTGATCAAGGATGGGTGTCAACAGGTGGAACTTTTGTTGAAAAACTTGAGAATGATTTAGGTAATTATGTTAATAGTAAAGCAGTAGCTTGTCAAAGTGGTACATCTGCTATTCATCTAGCATTGATTGATGCAAGAGTTGGAACTGATGATATAGTAATTGTACCAACTTTAACTTTTATTGCTGCAATTAATCCTGTGAAATATGTAGGAGCAGAACCGATTTTTATGGACTGTGATGATACGTTGTGTATGGATTCAATCAAGTTAAATGAATTTTGTGAAAATGAGTGCTACTTTGAACAAGGAATTTTAAAGCATAAAAAAACAGGTCATATAGTAAAGGCTATAATAGTTGTTCATGTTTTTGGAAATCTTGCTGATTTGGATGGGATTTTAACTGTTGCTGAAAAATATAATTTAAAAGTTATAGAGGATGCGACAGAAGCATTAGGGTCTAGATTTATTAGTGGTAAATATAAAGGAAAATATGCTGGAACTATTGGCGATTATGGAGCGTATTCTTTTAATGGGAATAAAATTATTACAACTGGTGGAGGCGGTGCGTTAGTAACAAAATCTGTTGATGCGTTGAAACATGTTAAATATTTATCAACTCAAGCAAAGGACGATGCTTTATTTTATATACATAATGAAATCGGTTATAATTATAGGATGACTAATGTTCAAGCAGCAATTGGCGTGGCACAATTGGAAGAGTTAGATGAATTTATTATAAGAAAGCAAAAAAATTATATGGTATATAGAAACGAATTTAGTGAATTTAAGTTGGCGAAAATTGTTGATTTTAGAGAGGATATAGATTCAAATACATGGTTTTATTCTTTATTGATTGATACAGATGTTTTAGATTGTGATATTAAAGACATTATAAATGAACTTTATAACAAAAATATTCAGACAAGACCAATATGGCAATTGAATCATAAACAATTACCTTATAAAAATGATGTGAATTATAAAATAGATAAAGCAGAATGGTATGAAAAAAGAATAATTAATATTCCATGTAGTACTTCAATTACAAATGAAGAAATTAGTTATGTATCAGAAGAGATAAAAGGGATTATTGTTAAACATTTTAAAGGATAGAAAATGGAAAAGATAGTAATTGTAGGGTTTGGTGGACATGCAAAAAGTATTGCGGATAGCATAATAAGACAAGGGAAATATGAAATTGCAGGGTATACCGATGCTGAAGATAAAAAAAATGAATACAGATATTTTGGAAATGATATTGTTTTGGACAAATTATTTTCAACAGAAATTCATAATATAGTTATTGGAATAGGATATTTAGGACATACAGATATAAGAGAAAAGATGTATGAAAGAATAAAAAGAATCGGTTATAATTTTCCTGTAATTATAGATCCGAGTGCTATTGTTTCGGACAATGCTTTAATTGAAGAAGGCACGTTTATTGGGAAAGATGTTGTTATTAATGCCAATGCACATATTGGCAAGTTGTGCATTATTAATACTAAAGCGGTAGTAGAACATGATTGTGTAGTTGGTGATTATTCACATATTGCAGTTGGAGCTGTTTTATGTGGAGAAGTTAAAATAGGAAAGAGCGTTCTTGTGGGAGCAAATGCTACAGTAATACAATGCAGAACAATTGCGGATAAAGAAATAGTAGCAGCAGGATATGTCGTTAGATGATAGGGGAAATTATTTATGAATAATGAGAAAGTATACATAATTGCGGAAGCAGGAGTAAATCATAATGGAAGTATACAAATTGCAAAAGAAATGGTAGATGTAGCTGTGCATGCAGGTGTTGATGCTATTAAATTTCAGACGTTTATTCCTGAAAAACTGGTGTGTAAGAATGCTAAAAAAGCAAGATATCAAACTGAAAATACTGAAAGTGATGAACCACAAATAGATATGCTTAAAGCATTACAACTATCACAAGAAGATTTTATTGAATTAAAAAAATACTGTGATGAAAATAATATTGATTTTATTTCAACACCATTTGATGTAGAAAGTTTGATATTTTTATATCAAATAGGGATTAAAACCATAAAAATTCCATCGGGAGAGATAACAAATTATCCGTTATTGGTTGCCGCAGGTAAAACAATGTTGCCAATTATATTGTCAACGGGAATGAGCATTATTGATGAGGTCAATGATGCTATAAAAGTACTCAAACATAATGGAACAAAGGATATAATTGTGTTACAGTGTAATACAGAATATCCAACACCATATGAAGATGCTAATGTTAATTCAATGATTTATATGAAAGATACGTTGAAGTGTAATGTAGGATATTCGGATCATACTATAGGAAATGATGTGGCTATAGCAGCTGTAGCAGTTGGTGCCAAGGTTATTGAAAAGCATTTTACGCTTGACAGAACAATGAAAGGACCAGATCACAAAGCAAGTATTGAACCAGATGAATTAAGACAATTGGTAAATTCAATTCGAAATGTTGAGAAGGCTATGGGGCATTATGATAAAGTTGTTTCGCCATCTGAGAAAAAGAATATTGATATGGTTAGAAAAAGTATTGTCGCAAGTGAAAAAATAAAAAAAGGCGATATTTTTACAGAAAAAAATATTACTACCAAGCGACCAGGGAGTGGGATATCTCCAATGAAGTGGAATGATGTTATCGGACATATTGCAAAAAAGGATTATGAAAAGGATGAAATGATATATGAATAGGTTGGTAATAGTTACCGCTACAAGAGCCGAGTATGGATTGTTATCACGATTAATTAGAATGTTTAAGTCGTCAGACAAAATAAATACTGAATTAGTGGTTACAGGAAGCCATCTTTCTAGTGAATATGGAATGACAGTGCAGGAAATAGAGAATGATGGAATAACAATAGATAAAAAAATCGATATTATGTCTAGTAATAACTCTGAACTTGGAATATCTGAAACTATGTCAAATGCAATTAAGTATTTTTCCGCTTATTTTGAAGAGTGTCGTCCGAATTCAATTTTGGTTTTAGGTGATAGATATGAAATTCTCGCGATATGTATGGCAGCTATAAATTATAAAATTCCTATAATTCATTTGTATGGAGGAGAAGCAACATTAGGTGCTTTGGATGAATTAATAAGAAATGCTATTACCAAATTAAGCTTTCTTCATTTTACAAGTACAGATAAATATAGGAATAGAATTATTCAAATGGGAGAGGAGCCATCTAGGGTTTATAATGTTGGATCATTAGGGGTTGAAAATATAAAAAAAATTCAACTTTTATCAAAAGATGAATTAGAATATGAATTGGGAGTTAATTTGGATAAGTATGCTGTAATGACGTATCATCCGACCACAACAGAAAATGATATGCTTGAGAAACAGATTGATGGAGTGATACAAGCTATGATTAATTCGCCAGACATTATGTTTATATGCACAAAGGCAAATGCTGATGTTGGCGGGGAAAAAATTAATATAGTACTCATGAATGCAGCAAATAAATATAGAAATATTAAGTTGTTTGATTCATTAGGAGAAAAAAAATATTTAAGTGCTATTAAATATAGCAAATTTGTAATGGGAAATTCCTCAAGTGGAATTATTGAAGTACCGAGTTTTAATGTTCCAACAATTAATATTGGTAATAGACAAAAAGGTAGAATTCAAACATGTTCAATTATTAACTGTGGATACGAGTATCAAGATATTAAGAATGCAATGACGATAGCTTGTTCAGATGAATTTATTCAAAAACTTAAAAATGTAATTAACCCATATGAAAAAGAACTGACTTCTCAAAAAATATATGATGTTGTAACAGAGTATTTAGAAAAAGATAAGATGAATATGGTAAAAAAGTTTTATGATTTACCTATACTAGGAGAACTATAATGCAGCGTGATGAATTATCCAATAAAGAACCTATTATAAAAGATTTTTCAAAAGGTGCATTAGTCTGGTACAATTTCAGACCTGACGTAGGCGCTACATAATCCCCTCCTAGTGTAATGCTCCAACTGTCCTAATTTTACGTCAAGAATTCAAGCATTACACTACGGGGGATTATGTAGCGCTTACGAATGATGTGTACAATTGTAATAGAATGTTATTCTATAAAATCAAATCAGAATGATAATAGCACAATAATAAATATTATATGCTTAATATTTATGATAGTATATAGTGTGATACAGCCAATAATTCCGTCAATAGATGAGCTGATAATTATGCTGGAATGGAAATATGATGTAAAATGGGAAGAACAAATAATTGAATTGAGAAAATATAAAGGTAATCGTAAGAAAATAAATATAAAATTGCAATACAATATAAATGGAGAATTGTTAAATACACATGTTGATATTGGAGCTTTTTCAAACTGTGAATCAATTGAAGAAATTGAAATGTCTGATGGGGTGGGATTTGATGAACAATATTTGAGCATCTTGTTGGGTGAAAATAGAAATATAAAGAGAATATGTGGACTCAATCAATCCGTAAAATATGATGCAGCTACAAAATAATATTGCCCTAATCTTAATTCAATAGAATGGAATTAAAACGAAATCTTGAATAAATATAAGAAAAATGATATAATACCAACAGAACAAATGTTTGCATAAAGAGGGATAGATATGGTTTTTGTAAATAAAGAGTGGGAAGAGTCTGAGGGAATAGTTGTATATAGTAATTATCACAGATATTGGCAGAATAAGGAGTTACGAATCAAGAATCCATATTTTGATGTATATAGTGGTAAAATTCTAGATTTAAAAGAAGGCAAACAGGCGGCAGTAAAATATTTTTATAATTTATTAAATGAAGAAATTTGTGAGGGAGTTACAATTTGTGTTGTTCCATCAAGTAATGCTGACAAAACAGAATCTGGTATAGGCATGTTGGGGGACATGCTTGCAGCTAATGGAAGAGTGAACAAGGTTTACTATTTAAGAAGAACTGAAACGATTGACAAATTAGCATATGGAGGGAATAGCAATAAAGAGATTCATATGAAGACAATATCTACAATTAAAGATGTTGATATATCAGGGGAAATAGTTCTTCTTATGGATGATGTAACAACAACAGGTAATTCATTATATGCTTGTAAGGAAATATTACTTCAACATGGTGCTAAGAGTGTGAAGATGTTTGCATTAGGAAAGGCAGTGTAATATATGAGTGGATATTCTGCTAAGGAACTTGAGAAAATAAACAATGCAGAAGTATTAAAAAAAGAAAATGAACGGAATGGCATATATTATTGCACAAGGGATGATGCTAATTATCCACAGAGTTTGCGTGGTATAAAGAATTCGCCTGCGCTTATTTATTACAGAGGCAATATTAAAATCGCCAATGATTATAAGAGCATTGCTGTTATCGGAAGCAGAAAATGTTCTGAATATGGAAAGCAATTATCATATGAGACATCTAAATATCTGACCCAAAAGGGCATAAATATAGTTAATGGATTGGCGTTAGGCTGTGATACATTTGCATTAAGGGGAGCTCTGGATAATAATGGAAGATGTATGGTCTGGATGCCTTGTGGGCTTGATAATATTCAGCCTAAGAACAACAGAAATCTGGCAGATGAGATAATAGCTAAAGGCGGATGTCTGTTAAGTGAATATCCAGTTGGTACAGAGATAAAAAAGTACAATTATATTGAAAGAGACAGATTACAGAGCGGAATCAGTCAGGGAGTAATTGTAATAGAAGCTGACAGGAATAGTGGCACAATGCATACAGCTGATTTTGCAGTCAGTCAATATAGACGGCTGGCATGTTATTATCATAGATTGCTGGGAAATGCGACTGGAAATAAATATCTGGAAGACAGTGCGGATGCTAAGGTAATAAGACAATTATCGAATCTTGAGGAATTTGCTAATGATATACTTCATGAGGGACAATATGAACAGTTATCGTTATGTTTACAATGATACAAGATAGTTTTAATAAGCTGGGAGAATTATAATGTTATACGATGAATCATCAGACACACAATCTCTAATAAAAGATTTTTCAAAAGGTGCATTAGTCTGGTACAATTTCAGACCGGACAGCAGCATATTATATATATACAATCAGAATGCAGACGAGGCAGTGCTTGAACTTCTTGAGAGCAAAGGCATAGTGGCGGTATGCAGTGCAGAGAAGCTTCTTAGTAAGCAGTATGGGTGCGAGGCATATGATTATATAGTTGGAATTGATATCATTGAGGAGAGCAAGGAATCATTGAGACTGCTTAAGCTATGCCATGCTCTGTTAAAGAAGGACGGCAGGATGCTGATTGGTGCAGAGAACCGTTATGCTGTCAAGTACATATGTGGAGACAGAGACCCATATACTAATCACAATTTTGATGGGATAGAGAATTACAGGAGACTGTCAGATGCAGACTGGGGTTCTATAGCAGGAAGATGCTATTCTATGTCAGAGTTAAAGTTGATGCTTTCGCAGGCTGGATTTGAGAATGATAAATTTTATTCAGTAATGCCGTCTTTGCAGGAGACGCAGCTTGTATATGCAGAAGGGTATGAACCGGTTGAAGAACTGGCTATGAGGTATTTCCCGCTTTATAAGTATCCGGATAGTGTGTTCCTTGAAGAACAGTACCTGTACACTGATTTAATAAAGAATGGTATGTTTCATAAGATGGCTAATGCTTACATTATAGAATGCAGCATTGACGGACAGTTAGATGATACCCTTCATGCAACCATTTCACTTGACAGAGGACATGATAATGCGCTTGTAACCAGCATATGTGAACATGATGGAGTCAGAAATGTAATAAAGAGGGCTGTTTACAAAGAAGGAATACATAAACTTAAAGAGATGCAGGATAATCATAATGATTTGCATACAAGAGGAATAAATGTAGTTGATTCATCTGTTGAGAATGATACATTTGTAATGCCTTATGTTGAAGCTCCGATTGCAATGAATGAATTAAAGGCCATTGCTAAAAAGGATAAAAATGCATTTTTAAAGGCAATGGATGATATGAATGAATTAATCCTTAATTCTTCAGAGCATACGGGGGTATTATCCGAAAAAGATAAGAACAGTGCTGATGGCAGAGATGTCGGACCTGTTCTTGAAAAAGGATATATTGATATGGTTCCACTCAATTGTTTTTATGATGAATCGGCTAAGGATTCTAAGAGCAGATTCATATATTATGACCAGGAATTTTATTTGGAGAATTGCCCGGCGAAGGCTGTAATGTATCGTTCAATAACAATTATATATGATGGCACAGATAAGGAATTTGAGAGGATTGTTCCAAAAAGGGAATTATTTGATCGATATGGATTATCTGAATGCGATGATATGTGGCAGCGTATGTCTTCAAGGTTTACAGAAACATTAAGAAATCAGAAGCCTTTAAGACCATATTATGAGAACAAGAGAATTGATGGAAGAATTCTTTATACTAACAGGGAAAAGATTAATTATAGTGCTAAAGAATATCAAAAAATTTTTGTTGATATATTTGATGGATTTGATGATTCTAAGAAGCTTATTCTTTTTGGCTCAGGAAGATTTACAGAAAGATTTTTGTTTCAGTTTGCAGGAGATTATAACATTTATTCTATTGTTGATAATAACAGTGCAAAATGGGGAACGACAATGCAGGGAGTGCCGATTAATTCACCTGATATATTAAAGGATACTCCAGAAAAAGACAGACATATCATTATATGTATAAAGGGATATAATGGTGTTGTTAATCAGTTAAAAGATATGGGAATAACGGATTATCATATATATGATCCGGGTAATGATTATCCTAATAAAAGCAAAGAACATGTTGCACAGAGTCTTGCGCAGACTGGCGATTCAGGATTGAAAGAATCTGACATAGATAAACCATACAATGTTGGATATATTGCGGGAGTGTTTGACCTGTTTCATGTAGGACATCTTAATATGTTTAAAAGAGCTAAGGAACAGTGCAGGTATCTGATTGTAGGTGTTGTGTCAGATGAAGGCGTAAGGCTTAATAAGCAGGCAGAACCTTTTGTACCATTTGAAGAACGTATTGAGATGGTGCGTTCATGCAGATATGTCGATGAAGCAGTGAAACTGCCACTTAATTTTGCTGGAACAAGAGATATGTTTAAGAAATATCATTTTGATGTACAGTTTTCCGGCAGTGATTACGAGCATGATCCAGCATGGCTTGTTGAGAAAGAATTCTTGGAGAAGAATGGCTCTACTATGGTATTCTTTCCTTATACGCAGAGTACAAGCTCTACGAAGCTCAAGAAAGCGATTGAGAGCAAGATAAAACAATAAAATAATTTTTTTGATTTTTTTATGACTCAGGGGTTAAGTATTAAGAATTAGCTCCGATATATAAAACATAAATCACAATGATAATAAAAATATGGTTTAATTATAGGAAGTTTTTATTTCAAGGAGGAATTTAATTATGGTAGTACAGCACAATTTATCAGCAATCAACACAAACAGACAGATGGGAGTTGTAACAAATGCTCTTCAGAAGTCTACAGAGAAGTTATCATCAGGATATAAGATTAACAGAGCAGCAGATGATGCAGCAGGTCTTTCAATCTCAGAGAAGATGAGAAGCCAGATCAGAGGTCTTAATAAGGCATCTGATAATGCACAGGATGGTATCTCACTTATTCAGGTAGCTGAAGGTGCTCTTAATGAGACACATTCTATATTACAGAGAATGAATGAATTGGCAACACAGGCTGCTAATGATACTAACACATCAGTTGATAGACAGTCTATCAAAGATGAGATTAAACAGTTGAATGAAGAGCTTGACAGAATTTCATCAACAACACAGTTCAATAAGCAGGACTTATTAACAGGTGGATTCTCAGGAAAGCTTCAGGTTGGTGCTCTTGAAGGACAGACAATGGATGTTAAGATTAGTCTTGCAGTATCAGCAAAGGGCTTAAAGGTTAGCGCTGTAGAGGTAAGTACTAATGCTAAGGCAGGTGCTGCAATGCAGTCTATTCAGGATGCTATTGAATCAGTATCTAAGCAGAGATCAAAGCTTGGTGCTATCCAGAACAGACTTGAGCACACAATCAATAATCTTGATACTAACGCTGAGAATACACAGGCTGCTGAATCACGTATCCGTGATACAGATATGGCTGATGAGATGGTACAGTACAGCAAGAATAACATTCTTTCACAGGCTGGACAGTCTATGCTTACACAGGCTAATCAGCAGACACAGGGTGTACTTTCACTCTTACAGTAATATACAATAGAACTTTAATAAAAGGCTGGAATTTAGCAGGTATATTTGCTAAGTTCCAGCCTTTTTTAGTATAATAGCATCAATAGAACGGATGAGGTGTTGAAAGTGAATGTATTGATTTTTTATAATTATAATTTTGGCATTGAAGATGTTAAAGAATGTTTTGAAAAAAAGGGATATAAGTTCAAAGTGGTATGGTCAGAACAATTAAACCAGAGAAAATGTACAGAACTTGATGATATATTTGAAAAGGAATTTGATGAAGGTGTAGATGGATGGGCATTTGACTGTGTGTTTACTTTTAATTATAGCCCAGTTATATCTAATAACTGTAATAAAAGGAATGTTCCATACATATCAATTGTTTATGATAGCCCGCAAATATTATTGTATTCATATACTATTATTAATCCGTGTAACTATGTGTTTATATTTGATAAAACACAATATATGGAACTTAGTAATGAAGGTATAGAAACAGTATATTATTGTCCTCTGGCTGTTAATACAGACAGATTAAAGAGGATGTTTAATGATGAATATGAGGTAAAAAATGAGTTATATGCTGGAGATATATCATTTATAGGCTCTATGTACAATGAAAAACATAATCTTTATGATAGATTATGTGGAGTTAATGATTATACAAAAGGATATCTGGACGCAATAATGAAAGTACAGAGGAGCATATATGGGTATTTCTTTTTAGAAGATATGCTGAAAGGTGATGTACTTGATGAAATGATGCGAGTGTGTCCGGTTAAGCCTAATGAGGATGGGGTAGAAACTGTACAGTATGTGTATGCTAATTATTTCCTTGCAAGAAGAATGGCGACTGATGAAAGAACAGATATATTGTCTCGGGTTGGCAGGGAATTAGGCAGGGAAAATAAAATTAATCTCTATACACCGGATGCATCCGTAAGATTCATAAATGTAAATAACAAAGGAACTGTAGATTATTATAATGAAATGCCATATGTATTCAGAAATTCCAGAATTAATCTCAATATTACACTCAGAAGCATTAAAAGTGGAATTCCATTAAGATGCATGGATATATGTGGAGCAGGCGGATTTCTACTGTCTAATTATCAGGCGGATTTATATGATGTATTCGCTCCAGGTGAAGATATGGTTATATATGATTCAATTGACGATTTAATGAATAAATGTAAATATTATCTGTCACATGATGCGGAAAGAAGGCAGATTGCACAGAATGGATTTGGTAAAATTGAAGAAAAACATACATATGATGTCAGATTTGAAGAGATATTTAATATGGTGTTTAATTAAAGGGAGGATACATGGCAAAAAAAGATTATGTGCGGTATATTAATAGTCTTCTGAATGAGAACACAGAACAGTCAAAGCAAGAGTTATTAGATTTATTTGCGGATGAAGAATTCAGAAAGAATGATATGTTAGAAGATACAAGGATGGGGTATATGTATATAGCAATATGTATATACCGGGAAGAAAAAGCTGCACATATTGAAGAAAATATTTTGATGAATGTGGATAGCCTGGGAGAAATATGTGATTTAATATGTGATATTAAATTTCTTTTGTGGAGAATTGAGTTTCAGACAGAATCAAAGGCATTGATGCAGGCGGTAAATAGGATAGAAGAAGAGAAACTGTCAGTGATAGCCGTGGAGTATATTATAAGAACAGCATGCTTTGATAAAAAGAATGTTTTATTAAAATTGTGTGAGTGTTACATAAGACTGAATAAAGAAGATAAAGCATTTCAAATGTTGAAATATGGAAAGGATATTAACAGATAATATTATGGATGATAAAAAGATATGTTTTATTATATGTTATAACGATGATAAATATATTAGTGAATGTCTGTATTATATAAATAAGTTGGCTGTACCAGGTGGATATTTAATAGATGTTTTAACGGTAAAAGATGCTGACTCAATGACTTCTGGCTATAATGCTGCAATGAATGAGACTGATGCAAAGTATAAAATATATATGCATCAGGATGTTTTTATAGTTAATATTAATTTGCTGGAAGATATTCTTAAAATATTCGAAGATAAAAATGTTGGAATGCTTGGGGTGGTAGGAACACCGAACATGCCAGAAGATGGCTGCATGTGGAATGGCCCTAGAGTTGGAAGAATATATTCAAGTAATGTCTTAACAGCTAAAGAGTTTATTGCATCTGACATGAATGAAAGGCCGTATATGGAAGTGGACGCTGTGGATGGATTATTTATAGCTACACAGTATGATGTCAGGTGGAGAGAGGATTTATTCACAGGCTGGGATTTTTATGATGCGTCGCAGGGAGAAGAATTCAGAAGGAATGGTTATAAAGTTGTAGTGCCATATATGGATAAATCGTGGTGTATACATGATGATGGTTTTCTTAATTTATCAAGATATGATGAGTTTCGTGATATTTTTCTGAAAGAGTATAAGTGATAGATAAGTATTCCCAGCCATGTAAACCAAGTCTTTTAAATGCGTCGATTACAGCAGGTTCGCATATATTGTTATATCTGTAAAAATATATTTTCATTAATATTATTGAGATGGTTTAATAATAAAATATTTAATTGTTTTTAGTATCTTTTATTTCTGCAAGTGTAATATATTGAAAGGCTTTGAATAGCATATCATTTTTATGTGATGATAGTTTAGTTAATGCGTCTATGAATTCAGAGTCTTTTTTGGATAACATAGGTGTTACATTGGATGCAACAGTGTTGATAACATTAAAATCATTTTCTTCATACATTTTTACAATTTCATTGTATGTAAAGAAGTGGATATGTGTTTTGTCTAATAGGCCTGTGTCTGCATAATGAAAGTTACCATTGATAAGTTCATGTAATACCGTAAAATGCATAAGGTTAGGTATACTGCTGATTATTTTACCTTTTTTCTTTAAAATGTGGCGACAGTTGTGTATGACTTTTGATGGATTATGAAGATGTTCTAATACATCTCCAAATAATATATAATCAAATTTAATGCCATTCCAGAGATCAACAGATTCTTCTATATTAGCTGTTTTTACTGAAGCAATGTGCGAAGCAATTTCCGCAGAAATAGGGTTAATTTCTATACCATATAGTGTTGAGTTTGGATAAAGTGCTTGTATAGCCAGTAAAGTTGCGCCACAATCGCAACCAATTTCAAGAACATTAAGTTCTTTATCAATTGGTTCGTTAATCATGCTGATAAGATTACTGCTTGGTATAGTGTTAATGTAATTCATGTGCCATTTTTGTCTGATATATGCTAAATCACAATTACGATTAGTGGGGAAATAATAGGAATTATGATTGCCAATATAATATTGATATACGTTATCTGCCATATAAGTAAATTGATCATTTAAAATGTTATTTATACAGAAGTCTGTCAAACATAACTCATCTGATATAATTTCTGAATCAAATAATGTATGTTCAGATAATAATTTATGGCTCAATAAAATAGTGTTGATTTCAGGTTTAATAATTTTGAATAAATTTATTTTAGATACATCGGTGTTATTTACGTAGTTTAATGCCGCTGAAAAAGAGTGTATATCATTGCTGATATCTAATATATTTTGCGGGCAGACGGCATATATACCATTATCAGGGTTTAATGCACACGAAAGTTTTTTTAATGTTTCAGGAAGAAGAAAGCTGTCAGGGTCTAATATGAGTATATCATTTTGAGTATTAACAAATTCTGAAATGCATGTGTTGAGAATTAAAGAATAATTTTCAATTTTATCATCACATATTATGTAGTTTAAGCGTGATTGAGAAACAAGAAAATCGCATAAATTATCAGAAGAGTGGTTATCAACTATTGTTATTGAATCCATACTGATGTTGTGAATTGAAGATAATTGTTCAATCTGAGATTTAATGATTTCTTTTTTGTTGTGCGCAATCATTATAACAGAGATATTATTCATATATTTCCTTTCATTGACATGTGTTTTATAGTTCTTATTATATACTAATTTAGTTGGCAATTAAATTTAAAAATGATAATATAATACATTATAACAGTTATTGTGTAGCATAACAATTGACGATAGAAGAACGGAGAAAATCATGACAGATAAGAATACATTTTATAATATGTTAAAGAGTAATGCCGAGAGCCAGCCAGACGCTGTGGCTGTCGTTTATGATACGATGAAGGTCACTTATGAGAAGCTTTTTGATGATGTGACTAAGAAGGCATTACATTTTCAGAAATTTGAAGGAAAGCGAATTGCAATATTCGGACCAGCTTCATACAGGTGGATTGTTAATATGTTTGGAACGATTGTTGCGGGAAAGGAGCTTGCACTTGTTGATTTCTTCCTTCCTCATGATTCGAGGGTTGACCTTCTTAAGAAGACGGAAGTTAATTATACACTGACATCTACTAACCAGTATATTCTCTCTGATGAGAATTCTATTATCATATCAAGTGCTGAGAAGGATAATGTTGACGGACTTATATATGATGAGAATACGCAGGAGGGCGATATTATCATGTTTACGGCTACAGCTAATGAATGTGATAAGCCGGTTGTTCTGTCTGTTGATAATATTCTTAATGCGGTTATGGCGATAAACAGCAGGGTTGAATGTACAAGTGATGATATTGTGCTTGCACAGATTCCGCTTCATAATGAATTTGGATTTATATACAGCCTCATATGGCCTCTGTATAATGGTGCTATGGTGTGTATAGGCAGAGGCTTAAGACATGTTGATGCAGATACTTATTATTATAATCCAACTATTCTTATAGGTACTCCTTCTATGATTGACTATCAGCGAGCTATAAGTGGGTTTAATAAAGAACTCAATACTATTATCATAGGTGGTGCAAGCTGCCCGTTCAGACTTTTTGAGAATCTCTGTGACAGTGATTTGAAGGTTTATAATATATATGGAATGACAGAGACTTCGGGTTGTGTAGGGGTTAATGAGCTTTACGATGGTTCGTATACTCTTTTTGATAATAATGCAGTATCTATTGCTGATGATGGAGAGATTATTGTAAGTGGACCATGTGTCATGAAAGGCTATTATAATGACGTGGAGTCTACTGAAAATGTATTAAAAGACGGTGTGTATCATACAGGTGATTACGGAAGGATTAACAATGCCGGCAGACTTGTTCTGTTGCAGCGTAATCCGGATATTATTCTGCTGCCTACAGGTGAGAAGATAAGCCGTGTAAGAACTAATGAACAGATTACAGCTATTAATGGAGTTGCAGAAGGTTTTATAATATTTTACAATAACAGGCTTACGGCGGTTATTGTGCCTATTGATAAGAGTGCAACTGAGGATATATTCAAGAGACGTATTGACAAGTATAACGAGAAAAAAGGTTACCGCTGGGAGATTCAGAAGATTGTGTTAAGAAAAGAACCTTTGCCAAGAAAGTCTGATGGCACGGTTGATGAGGAAGCTGTATGTGAGTTTATTGGTGATTGATTAAACGAGGCGGTGCTGGTTTGAAGTTTGATAATGATTTTTTTAATACAGAAGTAAGAGATGGTTTTGAAATATCTTCTATGATGAAAAGAGCATGGGCTGCGCAGATGGAAGTATTTCAGGTTGTATCTGATATATGTAACAGAAATGGAATAAGGTATTTTGCAGACTTTGGTACATTGCTTGGGGCTGTGAGACATAAGGGAATGATTCCATGGGATGATGATATTGACATCAGCCTTATGAGAGATGAATACAATGAACTTATCAGGATTCTTCCTGGGGAACTGCCATACGGCTTTGTAGTTGCAGGTATGTATGCTGATTGTGAGCGTTTGCAAAATGCAGCATTTGTTCCACAGTTAAGAGTTATTGCAGATGAAGAATTATGGAATTTTAATGATTATATGAAGTATTTTCATGGATTTCCATATCAGAGGGCTGGGATAGATATTTTTCCGTTGGATTATATTTCTAAAGACAAAGAATTTGCAGACATGCAGAAGCAGATTATAAAGCTTGGAATGGAAATTTTAGGGAAATGGAATGAATTAAATAGAGAGGGCTCTTTAGATAAATTTGTTTCTGAGTTTGGTCAATTATGTAATGTTAATATTGAATTAAGAGAAGATACTAAGAATTATATATGGAAACTGATAGATAAAGTATCTTCGTTATGTTACAGAGATGAAGCTGACTATGTAAGCAGCATGGCTTTATGGATTGATAATGACAGCTATAAGATGCGTAAAGAGTGCTTTGATGATGTAATAGAAATGCCGTTTGAGAATTTTGTGGTTAAAGCACCAAAAAGTTATGATGAAGTGCTTAAGGCTGAGTTTGGCGATTATATGATTCCAGTAAAAGGCACAGCGGATCATACGTATCCATTTTACGGTCACATGGAGCAGGAATTGATTCACCAGATTAGAAATGTTGGTTTTAAAGGCAGTGTTGATGAATTTTGTAAAGAGGTTGCCAGTGGAAGGCTAAGAGTGTAGCATTTTCACATGTGATTAATATTAACTTTCCCCCCAATCCAGCCGATATATATTCTATAAGTTCATAAAGAAAGGTGATTAGAATCATGGATGATTACAGACAGCAGCAGATAGATGTACTTAAGGAAGCTGTTCCTTACAGCGAGAAGCTTATTGGGGCAATAGAGAAAGTCTCAGATGAACTTGCAGGAGTTCCTTTTCCAGAGACTCATGATGCGGTGAATGTTATTATTGAAGGGCTTAACTGGCTTTTTGAAGTATATAATGGAACTAAGGATATTATTGAGGCTGGGGCAGTTGACGAGGCAGAAGCTAATTCTGGCGTTAAGGAGCTTTCAGAGGCTGTAAAGGCTGATGATGATGTGGCTGTTTCTAAAGCACTTGTAAGGCTTAGTACATTTGTTAAGCAGTTACATGATGCAGGAAGCAGACTGATTAATGAATAATAAGAAACATAAAGGCATCCGCCGGTTTATGTATTACATGAACCAGACGGATGCCTTATTTTATATTATGGTAGTTAGATATAGCCATTGAACATCATGCCTGAGTAGGCAGAAAGATTATAAGGGTCATTCACAGGCTTATGTGGATTCTTATAAGCGACAATCTTATTGTTTACATAGTTCATAGGGTTGATGGAGATATCATCAGCCTTTCTTTGGATTGATTTCTTGAATGAATCCAAAGCGTTAAATACATCGGAAAGTGTGCCGTCAGAAGCAGCTTTCTGAATAACCGCCTTATTAACTTCAAGCGAACCCTCATCACTTACTGTAAGTCCATTGCGTACAAGCTGTGGCTGGTAAGCCTTCATTATTCTTGAAAATTCTTTCTTTAACTTGGCATTGCCCTCAAACTTATCGTTCTCTTTATCTGCGGCGATGGAAACAAGTCTGTTGTAGCCGGAAACAAGTTCTGTAATGCTTTCTGTGATTGAATCAGCATCATCTTTAAGACTGATGGTTGCCGGCTTGTCAGTTGTATTATGAAATGATATTGCAAATGTTTTGTTAATTGTTATGTCATTCGAAGCAGATGAGCGTTCTTCTCCATTGACAGAAAAGATTGCATTGCCAGGATACTGTGTTACACGGTCAAGACCATATGTTTCAATGAAGTTAGTATTCTTCTCCATAGTAGGCTCATCAAAACCTTCCACGAAATCAGGATTGTCTGTCTGAATATCGTTATTAGGCCTGATGTTAAATATTGTAGGCTTGATTACACTTACACCTGTCATGTCTGATTCAATGTTCAGCGCAGTATTGCCGAGGTTGTCTTCACTTACAGAAGCATTAAGTCCGATATTGGAACGGTTAATAAGTCTGGCAAGCTTGTTCTGTATGTCAGAATTGCTCTCTTCCTCATCTACATTAAACTGGAATTCATAGGTCAGATTATTGATGTTCAAATCAAATGAATAATCTCCTGGCTTAACTGTGCGGCTGTTAGGCTGCAGGTAATGTCCGGTATTAATCTGGCTTGTTGCAAGCTGGCGGACTTCTATATCAAGGCTTGTATCATCGGCAGATGAGCTGTCGCCTATAAATGTGGCTGTTACCGCATCAGGATTGTCTGACACTGCTGATTTCTTAAATACCATGCCGTGACCGTCGCTTCCTGAAAGCTCATTGGCAATGTTACTTAATTCTCTGGCATTCTCTTTAAGGTCGATTGCATATTTCTGCGCAGCCTCTGACATATCTGTCTTATATGTAGGAGTCTGACTGTTAGATTTCAGAACTCTGCCATATGTATTCTTTAATTGTGCTTTAGTGTGTGTATCGTACTTTGAGTTAGTCTTATGTCCATACTGGGCAAGATAATAGCTGTACACGCTGCTGATCATAACAGTCACCTCCTTGTCTGTAATAATCGGTAGAAAATGTAAGGAAATCCATTTCCTTATATATATCGTATGTTTTTGTACAAATATTATAATATGAAGTTCATTTTTTGTCACTATATTTTCTTTAAAAAAGTTGTTGACGAGTTGGAATGTACTGTGCTATATTAGAACGGCTATGGAAGCGGTCTTTTTTGCGTGCCTGAATTTCAACAACCCAACATTGATTAGGCGGGCAAAGAAACCAATTGGTGTTTTAACACCTACAAAAATAATAATTGGAGGTGGAAGTTGTGCGAGTAAAGATAACATTGGCATGTACTGAGTGTAAACAGCGCAATTACAACATGACTAAGGAAAAGAAAGCTCATCCAGACAGAATGGAAACAAAGAAGTATTGTAAGTTCTGTAAATCACACACATTACACAAGGAAACAAAGTAATTAGTACAGTGAGGAGTATTTCATGGGTGATACTGTAAAAGCTAAGAAGCAGAAAAAGAACTGGTTCAAAGGTTTAAAAGCTGAATTTTCAAAAATTATTTGGCCAGACCGTCAGTCGCTTACTAAGGAAACTGTAGCTGTATTGGCTGTGTCCGTATTATTAGGTGTAATCATTGCAGTTGTGGATTTAATTGTCCGCTTTGGAATTGAGTTCATTGTAAAATAAGGAATAGGTGATTGTATGGATGACGCAAAATGGTATGTAGTTCACACTTACTCAGGTTATGAGAACAAGGTGAAGGCTAACATTGAGAAGACAGTTGAAAACAGAAATCTTCACGATCAGATTCTTGAAGTTATCGTTCCACTTGAAACAGTAGTGGAGATTAAGGATGGCTCTAAGAAAGCTGCTCAGAAGAAAATGTTTCCTGGATACGTTCTTGTGAAGATGGTAATGAACGACGATAGTTGGTATGTTGTCAGAAACACAAGAGGTGTTACAGGGTTTGTTGGTCCTGGATCAAAGCCAGTACCACTTACACCAACAGAAATTAAGAATCTCGGCATAAGCCTTGAGGAAGAACAGGAAGTTAAGCCTGTTATCCAGTTCGCTGGCAAGGTCGGCGATAAGGTTATGATCCTCTCTGGTGCATGGGAAGATACAGTTGGTGAGATTACCAATATTAATGAGGGCAAGCAGTGCCTTACAATTAATGTTGAGATGTTCGGTCGTGAAACACCGGTCGAGATTGATTTCACAGATGTGAAGTTATTGTAAGAAGCAGTCCCGATCCTGGGACGTGGGAGACCAAAATGAATTAGCTTCGCTAATTCATTTGCAAGAATCACCTAAAGGTGATTCTTGGGAGATGGATAGCGGGTAATATTATGATGGTCGCCAATTACCACATTTATTTTTAGGAGGTGCCAAAATGGCAAAGAAAGTAACAGGATATATTAAATTACAGATTCCTGCCGGCAAGGCTACACCAGCTCCACCAGTTGGTCCAGCACTTGGTCAGCACGGTGTTAACATCGTAGAATTCACAAAGCAGTTCAATGCTAAGACAGCAGATCAGGGAGATCTTATCATACCTGTAGTTATTACAGTTTATGCTGATAGAAGCTTCAGCTTTATTACAAAGACTCCACCTGCAGCAGTACTTCTTAAGAAGGCTTGCAACATTAAGTCAGGATCAGGCGTACCTAACAAGACTAAGGTTGCTACTATTAAGAGAGCAGAAGTTCAGAAGATCGCTGAGCTTAAGATGCCAGATCTTAACGCTGCATCTATCGAAGCAGCTACTTCTATGATCGAAGGAACAGCTAAGAGTATGGGTATCGTTGTAGAAGACTAATCTACATTTGATTCATGATTATTGTGGGAGGAAAGATAGAATCCTTCCGATATTACCACTAGGAGGTTTATAATGAAAAGAGGAAAGAAATACGTTGAGGCAGCCAAGAATATTGACCGCCAGACATTATATGAAGCAGCAGACGCTATCTCATTAGTAAAGAAGAACGCTACTGCTAAATTCGACGAGACAATCGAAGCACATATCAGAACAGGTTGTGATGGACGTCACGCTGAGCAGCAGATCAGAGGAGCTGTTGTTCTTCCACACGGAACAGGTAAGACTGTACGTGTATTAGTATTTGCTAAGGGTGCTAAGGCTGATGAGGCTCTTGCAGCTGGAGCAGATTTCGTTGGTGGCGAGGAGCTTATTCCTAAGATCCAGAACGATAACTGGTTCGAGTTCGACGTTGTTGTTGCAACTCCAGATATGATGGGTGTTGTTGGTCGTCTTGGTCGTGTACTTGGTCCTAAGGGATTAATGCCAAACCCTAAGGCTGGTACAGTTACTATGGATGTAACAAAAGCTGTTAATGATATCAAGGCTGGTAAGATCGAGTACAGACTTGACAAGACTAATATCATTCACGTGCCAATTGGTAAGGCTTCATTCACAGAGGAGCAGTTATCAGACAACTTCCAGGCTATTATGGATGCAATCGTTAAGGCTAAGCCATCTTCACTTAAGGGAGCTTATCTTAGAAGTGTAGTTCTCACTTCTACTATGGGACCTGGTGTTAAGTTAAGCACAGCCAAGTATGTGGGTTAATCAGATTTTTGATTAAAAACGGTTGACATTAATATATTTTGATAGTATACTATCAGCTTGTGAGCAGCATTTTGCTGTTAACATAATATTTTGCCGTAGACAGCAGGTCCGGATTCAGTATTACTGATGATGGTTAAAGGTAACACGCCTACCGAGGATTTAAGGATTTGATTAATTATTCCCTCTCTGTCGCTGGCAGAGAGGGTTTTGTTTGTAGGGAAACTATAGACGAATAATCTTCACTTAGGCAAAATCGCTTCTATATGAAGCAAGAATCTAACAGGAGGTAATTATTCATGGCTATTTTAAAGAATGTAGGCCTTAAGACATCTACTATCGATGAGATTAAAGATAACTTTGACGGCGCTCAGGGCGTTGTTGTAGTTAACTACAGCGGTCTTACAGTAGAACAGGATACACAGCTTCGTAAGCAGTTAAGAGAAGCTGGTGTGGTTTATAAGGTTTATAAGAACACTTTAGTAAAGAGAGTTGTTGCTGGAACAGAGTTCGAGCCAATTACTGATGCTCTTGAAGGAACTAATGCTATTGCATTCTGCAAGACAGATGCTACAGCACCTGCAAGAATCTTAGCTAACTTTGCTAAGACAGCTAATGCTCTTGAGTTAAAGTGTGGCGTTGTTGAAGGAACATTCTACGATGCAGCAGGTATCGCTACAATCGCTACTATCCCTTCAAGAGAGGAACTTCTTTCAAAGTTACTTGGAAGTATCCAGTCACCTATTACAAACTTTGCTCGTGTTATTAAGCAGATTGCTGAGAAGAACGAGGAAGTTGCTTAATCAGTTTAACACTGAATTAACTATGAAAGCAGCATAGATGCTCTTTCGATTTTAGAATAATATTAAAAAGGAGATTATAATAATGACAACACAGGAAATTATTGAAGTTATTAAAGGTTTATCAGTATTAGAGCTTAACGATTTAGTTAAGGCTTGTGAAGAAGAATTCGGCGTATCTGCAGCAGCAGGCGTTGTAGTTGCAGCAGCAG
>OGJO01000031.1_pt1 | contig 143454 bp, 126 predicted proteins | sample 1572121 | NCBI WGS metagenome assembly OGJO01 (sample SAMEA2582081, study PRJEB24529) | metagenome | biome: Human gut stool | place: China | collected 2011
GCTATGTTTCTAATTATAAGTGAAATATATTTATTCTTATTTCGAACTCACGTTATTTATTTCCCTTTCGGACTTTATCTGGCTCCGTACTGTGGATATACGTTGAGTTTGCTGGTTGGTTTTGTACTCTTTTTGTTGCAAGTACAGTTCTGCAAATGGTGGTTGAAAGGACATAAGCAGGGACCGTTAGAGAGTCTTTGGCATAAATGGACCTGGATGTATTCCAAAAAATAAGGAACTCTGGGCAGGAGTTGCATATGCTATACGGAAGAGAGGAAAAGGCAAATTATTTTTTGCCTTTTCCTCTCTTCCGTATAGGGACTGATTCTTGTTTCCCAAGTTTCCCGAATATCATAAAAAGGATATCTGTTCAGGGTTATAATCAATTGTTTTTGCCTTCTATCTGAATTTGAATTGCTTGTCCTGTACGTTGCAGACATTCTATAAAAATAGAAAGATGATTGGTCTTTTGCATCAACTCACATATAATTTCCTTTTCTTCTGTGCACCAAGGTTCATAAGCACGTGGGAAAGTTTCACGTTGTTTATGGATATAAGGTGGAAGGACTGTTTTCTGAATGCCTAACTCTTGGACTTTTTGTTTTATACGGCAAATATCTTCTTCTGTACAATCATTAAAAGATTCTTTTGTAAAGAACCCCGGATATTTTTGGTCAATGTCAAGATTGATTGTAGGCTTAGATAGGGATTGAAAGGTTTTTTCTCTGCTTTCTAGTTCCTTTATCAGATTGTTGATGTACTCATCGGCTTGAACAGATGATACAACTATGGAACATTCGTGGCGGGAGTATTCTTTATGGCGGTTGGCAGATAACCAGTTGAAAGAACCCTCTATAAGTGTATGGTTATCAATGGCCAATGATTTATTGTGGATACCTTTTACTTCAATGAGGGTTGCGCCATTTTCTATTAATATGTTCCGTCCCTCTTCGGCACGGCTGAGCAACTGATTGGTTTTCGTATCATAATCTAGAGACGAATCGGTGTAGACTGTGACATCCACTCCTCGTTGTACCGTGTGGCGTATCAGCGGAACCAACTGGTCGTTTTCTATGGCGTGGATAGATATGAATGGAGATACAATCAGCAGACGGTGTCTTGCTTTTTCAAAAGCTTGGTGCAGAACCTGGATATGCTCTTCTGTGGTGGACAGACGAAGGGTGGGGTGGTAGGTGCACAGCGGAACTTCCTGTTGGTAAATAAAGTTGTTGGAAATCTCGTTGGATGGATCATCGAAAAGCCATTTAGCCATATTTCCTACCGGGGTGTTTTCTTCCGGATGGAAAATATTCATGTTGCCAAAAACAATGAAATGATGCTGAGCGCGCGATATCGCTACATTGAGCATATTGTATTTTCCATCACGCTCCATAAAAAGAGAATGGTCTTCGGGAGAGTTGACTGTTGAAAAAAGAACAATCGGACATTGGGCACCTTGCAGGGAATGTACGGTGCCAATGATCATATCTTTATATTTCTCATTTCCTGATATTTTTTGTATTTGATGCCGTATTTCGGCCTCTTGGGCTTTAAAAGGAGTTACTACGGCTACAATTTCATGAATAGGCTTTTTATAGGTCTTTTCCAGATTATCTTTTTCCAGTTCCAGCCAACAGACAATGGCTTCCGCTTCAGCCCGGTTGAGGCGACTTCCTGTTTTTTCAGGGCTGCTGTAACTGTTGATGTGTACATATCCTTTGGAAGGGAGGGACTTGTATTTTACTTCGTTACCTTTTTTAGGAAGTAACCTGCCGTGGTAAACATAATCATTGCAATAGGCAATAATGGAATCTACGCATCGTCTGTGTTCGGTCAGAAAAGCTCCTTTTTCACCTTTTACTGTAAAATTACAGCTTTTACGTGCCAGTTTCATTATACTTCCGGAAGAAGAAAGGAAACCATTGTTTTCTAAAAAACGGTATTTTTCCGAGGACTGGTTGGAAACAATGCCCAGATTCTTTAAATTAATGAATGAATATTCATCAGAAATGGACCATACAGGCTCTATTTGTTGAATATCACCTACTAAAATCGCTTGCTTGGCCAAACTGAAGGAGGGAACGGCAAGTTCGGGTGAAACTTGTCCGGATTCATCTACAATCAACAGATCTATTCCATTGTATAAAGGAATATCCCATTTTCCGTTCTCCGCATAGGTCATATACTTGGGTAGAGAATGGAAAGTAGAGATGAAAACAGGCATTACGCAAGCCAAACGTTTTAATCTTTGGGTATAAGCTTCTTGTGTGCGCTGTTTGCCTTCATCGCACCTGCTTAACCGGTGAATAAACTCGGCTTCCCGATAATGTATGGCATACCAGAACATTTGATACCGATAGCTGATATCCAGCCTTACTGCCATGTCTTCTGTATAAGGTAAGTTGCCATACTCAGGGTTGGAACTTATTTTTTCGTAACGTTCTTTGAATTCTTCTGTCAAAGTCCACTGTTCTATTACTTTGTCGTAGGAGGGTAATGGCTCATGGAATTTACGGATAAACTTCTGTAATATATTGTTTTCCTTCCGGTTTCCGTATTCTGTTGTTTCGGCAGCTTGGATACAGAGAATAATCTTTTTTTGGAGGGCTTGCATTTCTTTACGGAGAAATTGCCGGCATTTTGTTTCGTCTTGATAGTTTTTCTTGAAAAAGTTATTGAAGCATTGCAGATAGAATTGTTTGTACTCTTCTTGACGTTCAGGTGTATCGTATGCTGCCGGAAATCCATCCCCTTTGGGGTTGAACATCATTTTGTACTGTTGTTGCAGCTCTTTTTTCCCTGACAGATATAGGCCTAATGTATCCAGTTCGGGTAGCCAGCGGTTGGACAACCGGGGATGTGTTGTGTCATTGGTTGTTTCCGCTTTGAAATCCTTCAGGATATTGGTGATCGCCTGATTATTAGCTGAACTTGCAACTATAATTTCCGGCTCTTCCGGATTGTTTAGAATGTTATGAGCAAGTCTGTTTGCAATGACAGTTTGCAGAAAAGTGGTTTTTCCTGTTCCCGGAGGACCGTTGACGACAAAAATATCAGCACATTCCGGTGTTGTGTACATTGCTAGTGTTTCGCGTTGAGATATGGACAAAGGAAAGTCGCTGCTCATTTGTGCCCAGTGTTCTTGGTTGCAATATACTTTCCGGTTAGTTGGAATAGGAAGAGCGTTAGCAGATTTTGTTTGTATTAATAAATTCAACAGGGGATGTGGAGTGGCATTGTCATCTTTTAAGAGTTTGTCATAGAGTGTGATTATGGGCTGTGCCATATTGCGCTCGGAGGCTTTTATGATAATGATTTCTGGATTATCATAGTAATTCATTGTGCTGAAAGTTTTGCCGGTTGCTTTCTTGAAAAGCTGCTCGCATGCTTGCCAATAGGCCTCCCATTTTGTTTCTTCAGTGTTAAAATTGGATAGTAGTTGATCTACTTTTGAAAGAGAAGCTATAGTGCGGTCATTGGCTGCATTAGGCTCCAAAAATTTACGAATAAATATTGGGATTCTGTCTGATTCGTTCTCGCATACGGTTAGTTTGCCGTCAGGCAACATGGTGGCAGTAATCAAGAAGGGATATTCCGGTCTTTCTGATTGGGAAGTCCAGCCGTTTTCAAATTCGGGCAAAAGAATACAAGGAGCAATCATTACTTTTTGTTTTTCATTGCTGTCTTCTGCTTTCCAATCAGGGAAAATAACAGGAATACTTTTGAGAGGAATGAATTTAAGTATCTTGTCACCAATGTTTAGGGTGATTCGTGGTCCTTTGAGAGCAATAGCTTTGCGCTCTGCATCTTGAAGACAAGTTTTCCAGTATTTTAGTAAGGTCTGGTCCATTTGTTTTTACGTTTGTGTGATGGAATAATTTACAAATATAAGAAAATAGGTGAAAAGAATACGGTAATTGGGGTTACATTCCTGAATTTATGATTTTTTTACATTAAGAGGGATTGGAAATGTCGGGATAATCATTATTAGCGGTAAATGAATTGGGATGAACGGAATAATGGTAATATTTAGTGGTGATGAGGCAAGAAACTTGCCTTTATGAAGCAAATGAAGCTAAAATAGACGAGAATTTATCTGTGTGGGGAGTGTGGATATACTAATTTTGCCAATAAATGAAACTTAAATCTATGATGAAAAGATTTGCAAATTTATTGGCTGTTTTTATTCTTTCTGTAAATTGTATTAGTGCCCAAAATCTAACTCGTTGGGTTAATCCGTTTATTGGAACCGGTGCTGTTCAATCCAGTCTTTCTGGGAATAATTATCCAGGAGCTACTGTCCCTTTTGGTATGGTGCAGCTGAGTCCCGATACTCGTGAAGCGCCTGATTGGGCACAAGCTTCGGGATATGATTATAATGATTCTATTATTTATGGTTTCAGTCATACACGTTTAAGCGGAACCGGTGCTTCCGATTTTATAGATATCCTTCTATTTCCTACCATGAGTGATAAAAGGAAATCGTCTTTTACTCATCAAAACGAACAGGCGCGTCCGGGGTATTATCAAGTATTATTAACGGATGAGAAGATTCAAGCGGAGTTGACGGCTTCTGTGCATGTAGGGGTACATCGCTATATCTATTCTGATGGCGGTCAGTTGAAATTATGGTTGGATTTAGATCATTCGGCAAATAAGGAGAGTTGGAACCGCCGGATAATTCAATCACAAATCCGTGTAGTTTCTCCTACAGTAGTAGAAGGATATCGTGTTATTACAGGATGGGCAAAACTGAGGAAAATATATTTCCATCTTGAATTTTCCCAACCAATCTTATCCAGTCAGTTACATGATGGCAATCGGAGGTATGAGAATACTCCTGTCATTAATGGTACAGAACTGTGTGGATTATTCTGTTTCGACAAGAAGTGGAATAATGAATTGATATGTAAAGTCGCTTTATCTCCAGTTTCCATTGAAAATGCCCGGTTGAATATGGCAGCTGAGGTTCCCGGATGGAACTTTGAACATATTGCTTCTGCTGCCGAAGCCAGCTGGGAGAAAGAATTGAAGAAAGTCATCATCCAAGGTACCGGTTTGCAGAAAAAGATTTTTTATACAGCTTTATATCACACTATGGTACAACCTAATACGATGAGCGATGTAAATGGTGAATATATGGCTGCCGATTATACGACACGTAAGGTAGCCGATAATGAAGTTCATTATTCCACTTTTTCTTTATGGGATACATTCAGAGCAGCTCATCCGCTTTATACTTTGCTGCATACCGACCGCATTCCTGATTTTATTAAAAGCATGATGAGGCAATATGACTATTATGGTTATTTGCCTGTATGGCAATTATGGGGGCAGGATAATTATTGTATGATTGGTAATCACTCCATTCCTGTCATTGTGGATGCTGTGCTGAAAGGTGTTGCAGGAGTGGATGCGGAAAAGGCTTATGAAGCGGTTCATAGCAGTTCCATCGTATCTCATCCGAACTTTCCTTTTGAAGTATGGGAGAAATATGGATACATGCCTGAGGATATTCAAACACAATCTGTTTCTATTACTTTAGAACAAGCTTTTGATGATTGGTGTGTTGCACTGTTGGCCCGGAAATTAGGGAAAGAGGAGGATTATGGGCGTTTTATGAAGCGTTCTGCTTTTTACAGGAATTTATTTAATGCAGAAACAAAATTCTTTCAACCGAAAAATAAGAAAGGAGAATGGATGGAGCCTTTCGATCCTTATAAGTATGGAGCCAATGGTGGCTACCCTTTCACTGAGGGGAATGCCTGGCAATACTTCTGGTATGTACCCCAGAATATACCTGACTTGATTTCACTGACAGGGGGAAACAAAGCTTTTACGGCAAAGTTGGATACCTTTTTCACAGTCAATCACCAAAGTGGTGAACTGAATGACAATGCTTCCGGTTTTGTAGGGCAATATGCGCATGGCAATGAGCCGAGCCATCATGTGGCTTATCTGTATGCGTGTGCGGGAGAACCTTGGAAAACACAAAAATATGTGGCACATATCATGAATGAACTGTATAATGATTCCTCTTCAGGTTATGCCGGTAATGATGATTGCGGGGAAATGTCTGCCTGGTATGTGTTTGGCGCACTTGGCTTTTATCCGGTAAATCCGGTTAGCGGGAAGTATATTATCGGTACTCCTATGTTGGAGGAAGCGGTTATTCAGTTGCCTGATGGAAAGACTTTTACCATTAAGGCCCCACGCAAAGAGCACAATGAGATTTATATCCGTTCCATGAGACTGAATGGCAAGAAATATACAAAGAATTATATTACTCATCAGGATATTATGAATGGCGGAACGTTGGAGTTTGTAATGACTGCCTCACCGGGAAAATGATAACAAATGGTGAAGTATTGGAATTTGTGCCGGGAAAGATTTCTAAATGTTGAATAACTCCCTTTTATAGGTTACGATTGAAGCAAAAGAGTCTAAAAATGGCGAGTTTTTCTCTACCTAATGGGAGAGGTATATCTACTTTTGTTTCAGAAGAAACTATTAATCATGAAAAATATGAAACATTTTAAGACTTATTTAGCAGCAATGGCTTTGGCCCTTTCCGGATGCCAGAGTGCAACAGATTCCTGTGGAACTACAGAATTGTGGTATGCCCAACCGGCAAAAGTTTGGATGGAATCTTTACCTATCGGTAATGGGCGTTTGGGAGCTATGACTTATGGTGGAATAGAGGAAGAGAAACTGGCATTGAATGAATCGACAATGTGGTCCGGCCAGTACAATGAGAACCAGAACAAACCTTTCGGGCGAGAGAAAATGAACCAGCTCAGAAAGTTGTTCTTTGAGGGAAAACTATCGGAAGGAAACCGTATAGCCGGAGATAATCTTCATGGCAACCAGACTTCTTTCGGAACTCATCTTCCCATTGGAGATTTGAAGATGCAATTCATTTACCCCGAAGGTAAAGTGACCGGCTACCGTCGTTCGTTAAGCTTGGATGAGGCTGTCAGCAGCGTTTCTTTCAACTCCGGCGGTGTGAACTATAAACGTGAGTATTTTGCTACAAACCCGGATAATGTTCTCGTACTCCGCTTGACCGCTGATAAGCAAAAGTCCATTACTATGAATATGGGATTGGATTTGATGCGTCAAGCCGATCTTTCTGTAGAAGATAACCAATTGGTATTTACCGGGAAAGTAGATTTTCCCTTGCATGGTCCGGGCGGAGTCTGTTTTGAAGGAAGAATAGCCGTTCTGGCTGATAATGGAGAGGTAAAGATGGAACAGTCTGGAGTAGGTATAAAAGAAGCTGATGCCGTGACTTTGATTGTCGATGTGCGTACCGATTATAAAAGTCCTGATTACAAGACTCTTTGTGCTGATGGTGTGAAGAAGGCTGCAGCTAAATCTTATGATGAATTGAAGCAGGCGCATATAAAGGATTATAACACGTTGTATAATCGTGTTTCTATTCATTTCGGACAAGACGCTAACCGCGCGTTGCCTACGGATGTCCGTTGGAAACAAGTGAAGGAAGGCAAGACTGATACTGGTCTGGATGCCTTGTTCTTCCAGTATGGCCGTTACCTCACCATTGCCAGTTCCCGCGAAAACTCTCCATTGCCCATTGCCTTGCAGGGTTTTTTCAATGACAACAAGGCGTGCAACATGGGCTGGACCAATGACTATCATCTGGATATCAATACTGAACAGAATTATTGGGCAGCCAATGTTGGCAATCTTGCTGAATGTAATGCCCCCCTGTTTACCTATATTAAGGATTTGGCGCATCACGGTGCGAAGACAGCCGAAGTGGTCTATGGATGTAAAGGCTGGACTGCTCACACTACAGCCAATGTCTGGGGATATACTCCCGCCTCCAGTACCATTATTTGGGGACTGTTCCCGATGGCAGGTTCATGGATAGCTTCCCATCTGTGGACACAATATGAATTTACACAGGACAAGCAATATCTGGCCGAAACGGCCTATCCGCTTTTGAAAGGTAATGCACAGTTCATCCTGGATTTCTTGGCAAAAGACCCGAAGAGTGGTTATCTGATGACAGGGCCGAGCATCTCACCCGAAAACTGGTTCCGTACAGCAGGCGGTGAAGAAATGGTTGCCTCCATGATGCCTGCCTGTGACCGTGAACTGGCCTACGAGATCTTGTCGAATTGTGTTCAGGCTTCAGAGATATTGAATACCGACCGCGAGTTTGCCGATAGCCTGCGTACTGCCATCGCCCAACTTCCTCCCATCCAGTTGCGTGCCAATGGTGCCATTCGTGAATGGTTTGAAGATTTCGAGGAAGCTCATCCCAACCATCGTCACACTTCCCACCTGCTGGCACTCTATCCTTTCTCCCAAATCACTTTGGAGAAGACTCCCGAATTGGCGGAAGCTGCCCGCAAGACCATCGAGAATCGTTTGTCTGCCGAGAACTGGGAAGATACAGAGTGGAGTCGTGCCAATATGATTTGTATGTATGCCCGTTTGAAAGATGCACAGGAAGCATATAAGAGCGTTCAATTATTACAAGGTAAGCTTTCACGTGAAAATTTAATGACTGTATCTCCAGGTGGCATTGCTGGGGCGGAAGGTGATATTTATTCATTCGACGGAAATCCCGCCGGTACAGCCGGTATGGCAGAAATGCTGGTGCAGAACCACGAAGGTTATGTAGAGTTCTTACCGTGTTTGCCTGTTGAATGGAAAGATGGTAGTTTTAAAGGTCTGTGTTTAAAGGGAGGAGCTGAAGCGACTGCTGAGTGGACGAATGCTGTCATTAATAAAGCTTCTTTAAAAGCTACTGTTGATCAGGTTTTAAAAGTGAAAGTTCCTCAAGGGAAAAAATATAGAGTGCTTTTAAATAGTAAGGAGGCAATTGCAAATCCTGATGCAAAAGGTTTGATAACAGTGGAAATGAAACGTGGAGATTTGCTGGAATTGTTGTAAAAAACAGGTTGCTTTGCATAGCTTGATTGAGGATTACATCTCAGTATATTGAGGTGTAGTCCTCGTTTTATGATAAGGCAACCAGCAAAGTAATGAAATAGTAATATTGTCCATATCCTCAGTAATTTTTTCTATTCTTTAAATCCTTGAATCCTTGTTACTTTGCATCATAAAAATAACTAATATATGATATTCATGAAAACACAATCTAATTTTTATCTATTTCTTATTGCTTTGATTTCTGCTATGGGAGGTTTCCTATTTGGATATGACTGGGTAGTGATCGGAGGAGCAAAACCTTTTTATGAACAATATTTTGGTATAGCTGGTAACCCTGTTATGCAGGGATGGGCTATGAGCAGTGCCTTGATTGGTTGTTTGTTTGGGGCGCTAAGTGCCGGTAAGCTGAGTGACCGTTTGGGACGTAAGCCTATTTTGATTTTGGCGGCAGGATTATTTATCTGTACGGCTGTCGGTACAGGGGCGGTGCATTCTTTTACTTTCTTTAATGTATTTCGTTTGGTGGGGGGCTTTGCCATTGGGATTGCTTCCAGTTTGTCACCTATGTATATAGCAGAAATAGCTCCGGCACATTTGCGGGGACGGTTTGTGTCCATCAATCAGTTGACGGTAGTGTTAGGTATCTTGACTTCTCAGATTGTTAATTGGCAGATAGCCGAGCCTGTGGCATTAGGAGCTACTCATGAAATGATCCGTGAATCATGGAACGGACAGATGGGATGGCGCTGGATGTTTTGGGCAATGACTGTCCCGGCCGCCTTGTTCTTTGTTTTTAGTTTTATATTACCGGAGAGTCCTCGTTGGTTAGCCTCTTCGGGAAAGCGGGAGGCTGCACTCAAGGTGTTTACCCGTATGGGAGGAAAGGAATATGCTGTTACTGAGTTGGCGGCCATAGAAGCGGCTTCAGCCTGTCAGACGCAAGAAGGAGGTTTTCGTCAATTATTGAATCCTGCTATGTATAAAGTGCTGACTATAGGTGTTGTCATGGCTATTTTGCAGCAATGGTGTGGTATTAATGTTATTTTCAACTATGCACAGGAAATATTTATGGCGGCAGGTTATGGCGTGTCTGATGTCTTGATGAATATTGTGGTGACCGGTATTACAAATGTCATATTTACTATTCTAGCCATGTTTGTAGTAGATCGCTGGGGACGTAAGGCATTGACACTGATCGGTTCATTCGGGCTGGCAATAATCTATTCTTTTATGGGGGCCGCCTATTATTTTCATATCACCGGAATCGTTCTGTTGATTATTGTCGTAATGGCTATTGCCTGTTATGCCATGACTTTGGCTACAGTGATGTGGGTCATTATATCCGAAATCTTCCCGAACCGCATCCGTGGTGTTGCCATGTCCGTCTGCACCTTTGCTTTGTGGGCGGCTTGCTTTATCCTGACTTATACTTTCCCAATGTTAAATAGTGGCTTGGGAGCTGCCGGAACATTCTGGTTGTATGGATTGATTTGTCTGGGTGGAGGAATTTTTGTTGTATTCCGGTTGCCGGAAACGAAAGGGAAGAGTTTGGAAGAGATAGAAAAGGAATTAGTGAAATAACAATCATTTATTATGGAAAAAATAACTCAATATTTAATTCAAAGTACTGTACAGGGTAGTGAGGTACGTGCATGGGAAGAAGATATCATGCTTCCTACCTATGAGATAGGAAAGGAAGAGAAGAATCCTATTTTTCTTGAAAAAAGGGTTTATCAGGGAAGTTGCGGATCAGTCTATCCTTATCCGGTGGTAGAGAAGATTTCAGATAAAAAAGCAGACAAGAGGTATCATGCATTGTTTATCGAGAATGAATACATCAAGGTGATGATACTTCCCGAGTTGGGTGGTCGTATACACATGGCTTATGATAAGGTGAAAAAACGTCATTTTGTTTATTACAACCAAGTTGTGAAACCGGCATTGGTGGGATTGACAGGACCTTGGATTTCTGGAGGCATCGAATTTAACTGGCCTCAGCATCACCGTCCTTCTACTTTTTTGCCTACTGATTTTTTGATAGAGGAAAATGCGGACGGCAGTAAGACCATATGGTGTAATGAAGTGGAAAGAATGTTCCGCACCAAAGGTATGCAGGGATTTACGCTTTATCCGGGCAAAGCTTATATAGAAATAAAAGTGAAGATTTATAATCGTACGTCTTTTCCTCAGACTTTTTTGTGGTGGGCCAATCCTGCAGTAGTAGTCAATGACCATTATCATTCGGTATTTCCACCTGATGTAAATGCGGTGTTTGATCACGGCAAGCGCGATGTTTCTTCTTTCCCTATTGCTACAGGAGTTTATTATAAACAAGATTATTCTGCTGGTGTGGATATCTCTAAATATAAGAATATTCCGGTTCCTACATCATATATGGCTATCAAGTCTAAATATGATTTTGTGGGTGGCTATGAAGAAGATGTTCGTGGGGGACTTCTACATGTGGCCGATCATCATGTCTCTCCGGGAAAGAAACAATGGACGTGGGGAAATGGTGATTTCGGCAAGGCTTGGGATCGTAATCTGACTGATGAGGACGGACCTTATATTGAGCTGATGACCGGTATGTATACGGATAACCAACCGGACTTTACTTGGTTACAGCCCTATGAGGAAAAATCATGGGTACAGTATTTTATGCCTTATAGTGAAGTGGGTTATGTAAAGAATGCAACCAAAGATGCTTTGTTGAATTTGGAAATAAAGGAAGGTAAAGCCCGTTTGGTGCTTTATACTACGGGAGCGAATAGTGGAGTACGTATTATAGTAAAAGCTATTAAAGGCACTGTATTATTGGATAAGACTACACAAATTTCGCCATCAGAACCGTTTATTACGACTTTTGCGGCAGAAGGACTAAAAGAAGAGGAGGTATGTGCAGAGGTTCGTGATAAGGAAGGACAAATTTTGCTTTCTTATCAGGCGGATAAACCGGAAATCAGGCCGGTTCCTGATCCTGCTAAGGCTGCTAAAGATCCTCAGAATATTGCTTCTGTTGAACAACTGTTTTTGACCGGACTACACTTGGAACAATATCGCCATGCTACTTATAATCCGATGGATTATTATATGGAAGCATTAAGGCGTGAACCGGGAGATGTACGTTGTAACAATGCGGTGGGGTTATTGTTGATGCGTAAAGGACAATTTGCAATGGCAGAAAGCTATTTCCGGAAAGCGGTGGAAACCTTGACTGAACGTAATCCGAATCCTTATGACGGTGAACCTTATTATAATTTGGGCTGGAGTTGTATGATGCAACAGAAGTGGGATGAGGCTTATGATGCTTTCTTTAAGTCGGCATGGAATGCTGCTTGGCAGGATGCGGCTTATTATGCACTAGCACAACTTGACACTCGTAAAGGAAAGTATGAAAGTGCTTTGGACAAGATAGACCGTTCATTGATTCGTAATTGGCATAATCACAAAGCGCGTCAGTTGAAAACTTCCATTCTACGCAAATTGGGTCGTAAAGAGGAAGCTTTGGCGCTCGTAGCTGAATCATTGCAGATAGATCGTTTTAATATGGGATGCCGTTTTGAACATTATCTGTTAACCCGGGATGTGAAAGTGTTGGAGGAAATGAAAGAGTTGATGCGTGGTTGGGCGCACGGATATATAGAATACGCATTGGATTTTGCTGCTGCCGGATTGTATGAGGAAGCTTTATCTTTACTGGAATGCCATGTAACCGGAACTACAGAAATATATCCTGTCGTTTATTATGCAATGGGATATTTCCATACCTGTAAGGGAGATGAGAGTAAAGCATTGGAATATTATCAGCGGGCAGAAAAAGAGAATCATTCATATTGTTTCCCGAATCGTATAGAAGAAGTATTGATTCTTCAAGATGCCTTACGTCTGAATATTCATGGGGCAAAAGCGGCATATAGTTTAGGTAATTTCTGGTATGCTAACCGTCAGTATGACAATGCCATTGCCTGTTGGGAACATTCTGCGGCCATAAATCCGGCATATCCCACCGTATGGCGTAATTTGTCGTTGGCTTATTATAATAAACGCGATGACAAGCAGAAAGCCTTGGAAACTTTGGAAAAAGCTTATGCATTGGATGAGCACGATTCTCGTATCTTAATGGAGTTGGATCAACTTTATAAACGTTTAGGGCGGCCGCATAGTGAACGTTTGGCTTTTTTGGAAGCACATCTGCCCGAAGTAGAGCAGCGTGATGATCTTTCCATTGAACGTATCACTTTGTATAATCAATCAGGCCGCTATGCTGAAGCAAAAGAATTGATTGCCGCGCGTAATTTCCATCCATGGGAAGGAGGAGAAGGAAAAATCACCGGACAATATGTATTGTGTCGTGTAGAATTAGCAAAGATTGCTTTAAGTGAAAAACGCTATGCCGATGCTTTAGTTCTTTTGGATGAAACGGATGCTTATCCATTTAATTTGGGTGAGGGAAAATTGGCAAATGCTGAAGAGAATGATATATGGTATTATAAAGGTGAGGCGTTTCGTGGCTTGGGAAATGAGCAACAAGCTATAGATTGCTTTACCAAAGCGACCATTGGTTCTTCAGAACCACAACAGGCTTTCTTCTACAATGACCAACAACCCGATAAGATTTTCTATCAAGGTCTGGCATGGCGTGCGTTGGGTAGAGAGGATAAGGCACGCAGCTGCTTTAACAAATTGATAAAGCATGGTGAGAAGCATTTGTTTGACCACTGTCGGATTGATTATTTTGCTGTTTCTCTGCCTGATCTGGCTATTTGGGAAGATGACTTGGATAAACGTAACTGCATTCATTGTAATTATGTGATGGGGTTGGGGTATTTAGGATTGCGTGAAATGGGAAAAGCCATTGATTTTTTGGATAAGGTGCGAGAATTGGACATTAACCATCAAGGTGGACAAATCCATCGTAATTTGTGTGCTGTATGAGAAAAAAGAATTTTTTCCTTTTGTTGGTAACATTGTGTCTGTGCATTTTTGCACAGGCACAAATGCTGTCTGTTTATGAATTATCATCCCCAAACGGGCAATTGGTACTTACTGTAGAGAATGGAAGGGTCTTACAATATTCTTTAAGTTTGGAAGGTAGGTCTGTCATTCATCCCTCTGCTATTTGTATGACGATGCAAAATGGTAATATATGGGGAAAGAATGGTGAAGTGGTAGGGACTTCTACAAGTAGTACTTCTGAGAAGGTTTATCCGGTAGCTGGTAATTATCGTGAATTAACAGACCATTATAATGAACTTTCCTTGAAATTCAAGGATGGTTATTCAGTTATATTCCGGATGTATAATGAAGGAATGGCATATCGTTTTTGTGGAAATCTTCCGGAGCAGGATTCTTTGATTGTAGTTGATGAAGAAGCTTCTTTTAATCTGGCTGATGATCCGGCAGTTATTTTACCTGAAACAACTAATTTTACAGCTTGGGAGTTGAGCAATGTGCTTTACGAGGGCATTTCTAAAATAGAAGAACATAAATATGGTATTACACCAACTTTATTTACAAACAAGGTGCAAAATGTGCGTGTTGTGGTGGCTGAATCGGATTTAAATAACTATCCGGGTATGTATCTTCGTAAAGAAGATGGCAAGATGAAAGGTTATTGGGCGACCTATCCTAAAACAATAGAGATGGGCAGTTGGGGAAATTTTATTACGGTGGTAAAAGAAAGGGAGAATTATTTAGCACGTACTGCTGGTAACCATGCTTTCCCTTGGCGTATGGCTATTGTGGCCAAGGATGATAAGGAACTACTGACTAATGAAATGATTTACTTACTGGCCAAGCCCCAACAAATAAAGGATACGGATTGGATTCGTCCTGGTAAAGCAACTTGGGAATGGTGGCATTGTGCTATTTTGGAAAAAGCTCCTTTCCCTTCTGGTCATCAAAACCTTTCGACACAGATGTACAAGTATTATATTGATTTCGCTTCCGAAAACAAAATACCTTATCTACTGGTCGATGCCGGTTGGAGCAATGTTTTTAATCATGCAGATTTGAATAAGAATATTGATATAAAAGAGGTGATACGCTATGGAAAAGAAAAAAAAGTAGGTGTATGGCTTTGGACTGTTGCTGCTACTTTATTCCAGCATCCGCATTGTTATTTGGATTCTATCAGTAAGTGGGGTGCTGTTGGGGTGAAAATAGATTTTTTTGATCGTGATGATGCTCAAATAATCCCTCAATATGAAAATCTGGCAAAGGCTTGTGCTGAGCGGCATCTTATGGTGGATTTTCATGGATGCAGCAAGCCTACCGGACTTCATCGGGCATATCCTAATATCCTTTCTTATGAAGCCATACGATGTGCGGAGTGTTTTAAGTGGGATACCACTTCTAATCCGGATTATCAGCTTCAATGTATCTTTGCCCGTATGTTGGGAGGTGGAATTGATTATACTCCGGGGTCGATGCGTAACAGCACATTGGAAAAATTTAAGCCGATCGATCCGGGGTTGCCTAGTTCATTGGGGACTCGTTCACATGAATTGGCCTTGTTTGTTGTACTTTCCGCACCATTTGCCAGTTTATGTGATTCTCCGGATGAGTATCGTAAGTATCCTGATATTTTAAAATATTTAGCGGAAGTTCCGACTTCATGGGATCAGACGATTCCCTTAGCTGCTTGTGTGGGCGAATATGCTGTGTTGGCTAAGCAGAAAGGAAATACTTGGTATATAGGCGGATTGAACGCTTGGGGTGAGAGAACAATTCAGGTGGATTGCTCTTTCCTGCCTCAGGATAAGAAATATACCATTGAAATTTTTCAGGATAAAAAAAGAAGTAACAAGAATGCTAATTTATACGAACATAAAATAATGGATATGGATAATAAGAATATTATTGAAATGTTTATGGCTTCTGGTGGGGGATTTGTAATGGTCATTCGTGAAAAGTAATAGAGGGCAATCCTCTATTTCTTTTATATTGGCATTATTTATCCTTTTTTTCTTTTATCTTTGGCTCAAATTTTGAACAGGCTATGAAAAAGACTTTGCTCATTTTATGTTGTTTGTATGTTGTATTTACATTACAGGCTGTTGATAAGGGATTATCCAATTTTTATTTTTCTCATATAACGGGTGAAAATGGACTATCACAAAGTAATGTGAAGGCTATCATTCAGGATAGTTACGGGTTTATGTGGTTTGGTACAAAAAATGGTTTGAACCGTTTTGATGGAACTTCTATTGTACAGATGAACTGTGATGACTATGTAGTCGGTACCGGAAACCATAATATTTCTGCTTTGTTTGAAGATAAGGAACGTCAGTTATGGGTAGGAACGGATAGAGGAGTCTATCGTTATAATCCTGCCTTGGATATATTCACGGCAATGAATATGGAAACAGAGGAAGGGGTGAATATGAATAATTGGGTATCTAATATTGTGGCGGATTCTATTGGTAATATTTGGATTGTGATTCCTGATCAGGGAGTTTTTCGCTATAAGGATGAGAAACTTTATTTTTATGAAGTAACCAACAAAGAGCATTTTAAAACAGAAGCTCCGGATTGTATTTTGGTACGCCCTGATGGTGATGTCTGGGTTGGTACATGGGGGGTCGGACTTTTTCGATATGATAGAAATACGGATAAATTTGAACAATATTGTGTTGATAAAACCGGGCGTTCGTTAAAGGGAAAGAATATTAATTCTATTTGTAATTATGGTGATTGGATTGCAATGGCTATTCATGAAGGGGAATTGATGAAATATAATCCCAGTACGAATCAGCTTGTAAAAATAGATATACCTGAGGCTAACCATACATTTGTACGTAATGTGGCTTGTTTTGACGATGAACTGTGGGTGGGAACTCATGAAGGCTTATTTGTTGTGAATGAGAGGAAGAATAAAAGAGTTCATTTGAAACAAGATTTGATGCGTTCGTTCAGTCTGTCGGATAAGATTATTTATACTATTTATCAAGATCGGGAAGGGGGAATTTGGCTGGGAACCATGTTTGGCGGAGTGAATTATCTGCCTCATCATGACTTGTTATTTGATAAATATGTACCTGGAAGTGATGGGCGTTCGTTGACCACAAAACGGATAAGGGAAATAGCTTCTGATAATAAGGGAAATATATGGGTTGGAACTGAAGACGATGGAATTAATATATTGGATATTGCTTCTGGACAGGTAAACCGATTGAGGTTAGATGATGATGATAAAAGGAGTCATATGGTTACTTTGGGGATGTTTGTTAAAGGAAACCAACTGTTTTGTGGTTTGTTCAAACAAGGATTGGATGTGATTCAGTTGCCAGAGAATAAAGTTTATCATTATACTCCTGAGGAGTTGAATATAGGAGAAGGAAGTGTTTATACTTTCTTTATAGATGAGGCAGGATATAAGTGGATTGGCACAGGTTGGGGACTTTATAAAGCGGCTCCTGCAAGTTTTCATTTTGAAAAGGTGGAAGAAGTGGGTTTTGATTGGATTTTCGATGCATTTCAAGATAAGGATGGAATGATATGGTTCGCTTCCATGGGAAACGGATTATGGAAGCATGATCCGGGAAAGAATAGCTTTAAAAAGTATACTTATGAGGAAGGTAAGGAGAATACATTGGGATCCAATTCTGTCAGTTCGGTAATGCAGGATAGTAAAGGGCGGATTTGGATTTCCACTGATCGTGGTGGAATTTGTCGTTACAATTCTCAAACGGATGATTTTACCTCTTTTTCCATTAAAGACGGTTTGCCGGATGATGTGGCTTATAAGATATTGGAAGATGAGCAATCAAATTTATGGTTCGGGACAAATCGGGGGCTGGTCAGGTTTAATCCGGAATCGAAGGACGTGCGGGTATATACTACTAAGGATGGTTTGTTAGGGAATCAGTTTAATTATAAGTCAGCTTTGAAGGGGGAGGATGGTAAGTTTTATTTTGGCGGTATAGACGGATTGATTGCATTTGATCCTAATTCTTCGGAAAAAATCAATTTCTTGCCACCTGTTTATATCTCAAAATTCAGTATTTATAATCAGGAGATAACAGTTCATACTCCTAATTCTCCTTTGAAAAAGTGTATAGAACATACGGATGAAATCGTATTGCCTTATGATCAGTCAAATATTAGTTTTGATGTTGCTTTATTAAGTTATTCTACTACGGAATCCAATCAATACTATTATAAGTTGGTTCCCTTGGATAAAGATTGGATAAGAGCGGCAAGTAATCAGAATATCTCTTATGCAAAATTGCCTCCGGGAAATTATACTTTACAGGTTCGGGCTACCAATAGTGTCAAAGAAGGTCCCTATGCTACCCGGTCTTTATCTATTGTTATTCTGCCTCCTTGGTGGCAGTCGGTTTGGGCTTATTTCCTGTATATTATCTGGGGAATCTGTGTTGTACTTTGTTGGTTCTTCTGGTATAAAAGACGTAAAGAGAAACAGATGGAAGAAAAGCAGAAGTTATTTGAAGTTGAGAAAGAGAAAGAACTCTATGAATCAAAAGTCAGTTTCTTTACTGAGATTGCTCATGAGGTGCGCACGCCCTTGACATTGATTAATGGTCCATTGGAAGCCATTGAGGAAATGGATATCAAGGATCAGAAATTGAACAAAAATTTGAAAGTAATCGGGCAGAATACCAAGAGATTATTAGACCTGACCGGCCAGCTGCTTGATTTTCAAAAAATAGGAGCGAGTAAATTTGAATTGAAATTTGAAACGGTTGATGTAACGGCATTGCTGAATGAAACGATTACTCGTTTTGAGCCTACTATTCTGCAAAAGCAGAAAGAGTTATTGCAACATATTCCCCAAGAAAGAATTATGGCTGCCATAGATAAGGAGGCTATCACAAAAGTATTGAGTAATTTGTTGAATAATGCTTTGAAATATGCCCGTCATACCATTATGATAGATTTATTCCAAGATGGAGTAGATTTTACAGTTCGTGTTGTCAGTGATGGAGAAAAGATACCTGAAGCGTCCAGCCAGCAGATTTTTGAACCCTTTTATCAGGTAGAAAAGAAGAAGGATACAGTTCGGATGGGAGTAGGCATAGGGTTACCTTTAGCTCGTTCGCTAGCCACTTTGCATAAAGGCAGGCTTTATTTGGATATAGAACAACCGGAGAATACATTTGTTTTGACCATTCCTTTGAATAAGGAGGAAGTAAGGCAGCAAATAGAGAAGGTCGTTGAGCAAAATATAGAAGTATTGGATGAGGAAACATCAACAGAAACAGACCAGATGAAAGGTTATACTTTATTGTTAGTAGAGGACAATGAAAGCATGAGATCTTTTATCTTTGAACGATTAGAAGCCTTGTTTACAGTAGAAACCGCTGTGAATGGGCAGGAAGCGTTGGATATTTTACGTAGTAATCACATAGATTTGGTTATCAGTGATATAATGATGCCGGTGATGAATGGCTATGAATTATGTAAGGAAATAAAGGCGGATATTGATTTGTGCCATATTCCGGTTATTTTCCTTACCGCCAAGAACGATTTGGAGAGTAAGATTAACGGATTGAAGATAGGAGCAGAAGCTTATGTGGAAAAGCCTTTTTCTTTCAACTATTTGAAGACTCAGATTTTATCTTTACTCAGTAATCGAAGGAAAGAGCGTGAGGCATTCTCCAAACGTCCTTTTTTCCCTGTGCATAATATGCAGATGAACAAGGCGGATGAGGAGTTTATGAATAAAGTGATCAATGTGATTCAAGAGAATATCTCGGATGAAAATTTTAATGTGGAACGTATGGCTGATATCTTATGTATGAGCCGTTCCAGCTTGTTGAGGAAAATAAAGATTCTATTTAATCTTTCACCCATAGATTTCATCCGGTTGATCCGTTTGAAAAAAGCAGCCGAACTGATTCAGGAAGGTAAGTATCGTATTGGGGATATCTGTTATATGGTAGGAATAAACTCTTCATCTTACTTCAGCAAATTATTTTTAAAACAATTTGGAATGACTCCGAAAGAGTTTGAGAAACAGTATCAAACATCCAAGGAAAAAGTTAAAATAGATCTGACGGGAATCTCTGATTGAAAGAAATGCAGCAAAAAATGATGCATTTGCGGATTCTGCGGGTGCAGATGCGTCATTGCTGCAAAAATCCTATTTATTGCAGCGTTTGTATATTAACAGGTTGTCAAGATATGCCTACTTTTGACCATGCTTGAAAGGAAAAGAATTCCGAACAGTAAAGCAAACCTTAAGTAGATTTATCTCTTTGACAAACTAATAATATTATGAAGAATAATTGGTTAACTTTAAAATCATTGTTTCTCTGTGTTTCTGCATTGAGCGTTTCCGGTCTTATTTTATCCGGGTGTACTGAAAATGCAAATCTAAATGTAGGTGAATGGTCTTTGGAGTATGATGCTCACGCTAATGGTATTGATATCAGCAAAGGCTCTAAGCTTATTTATGATAATGTATATGCAGCTTATAAGTTGGCAGACAGTGTTGTTTCGACTCGTGATTATGCAAAGCATCATGTTTCTACAAAAAAAATCAATGATTATTTTGGAGAAGGGTATCATTATGAGGTGACTTATACCGGGAATAATCTGCCTGCACTGGTTCAATCTTTTTATGTATATCCGGCAAAGGATTATGTGCTGACAGATTTCACTTTGGAGAGTACGACTGAAATAGCTTCGAATTATATGGCACCGGTCAATGTGGACCGAATGCCTGAAGTATTGAACCAGGGAGAAAATAATCGTGCGCTTTTCATTCCTTTCGATAATGACTGTTGGATCAGATATCAATCTCATCCGCTCACATTTACAGAACTGACTAGTTATGAAGTCACTGCCATATTTAATAATGATGACCGTGAAGCTGTGGTGGTAGGTTCTGTAGAACATGATTCTTGGAAAACAGGTATAACAATAGGTAAAGGTAATATATATAATGTAGGTTCGTTGGTATGTTATGGCGGTATTGCCGATAAGACAACACGTGACTCGAAACCTCACGGTGCATTGAAAGGTACAAAAATCAAGTCACCTAAAATTTTAGTAGGATTTTTTGAAGACTGGCGTGGAGGTATGGAAGAATACGCTCAGGCTAATGCTGTGATTGCTCCGCCCAAAGCTTGGGGTAAAGCTGTTCCTTTTGGCTGGAACAGCTGGGGAGCATTGCAATTTAATCTGACCTATCCGAAAGCATTGGAAGTTTCTGATTTTTACAAAGAGAATTTGCAGTCCCGTCATTTTGTGAATTCGGATAATTTGGTTTATACAGGTTTGGATTCTGGTTGGAACAGTTTTTCAGAAGAGGAGTTGAAAGCTTTTGTGGATAAATGTAAGGCAAACGGTCAGGTAGCCGGCGTTTATTGGACTCCGTTTACTGATTGGGTTAAAAATCCTGAACGTGAAATAAAAGAAATGCCGGGATATAAATATAAAGATGTATATCTCTATGCAAATGGGAAACCGCAGGAATTAGACGGAGCTTATGCTGTTGATCCTACTCATCCGGCTATTGAAGCTATGATGAAACACACATCGGAGCTATTCCATCGGGCTGGCTTTGAATATGTGAAAATGGACTTTATGACACATGGAGCAATGGAAGCCGACAAATGGTATAATCCGGAAATACAAACAGGTATTCAGGGATACAACTATGGAATGCAATTGCTTGACAAATATTTTGGTGATATGTATATCAATCTTTCTATTTCTCCTGTTTTTCCTGCTCATTATGCTCAGTCCAGAAGAATTGCGTGTGATGCATGGAACAAGATGAAGGATACCGAATATACCTTAAATGCACTTTCATACGGTTGGTGGCAGGATAAGGTTTATCAGTTTAATGATCCTGACCATATTGTATTGCGTGATGCTACAGATGGTGAGAACAGAGCGCGTGTCACTTCGGGGGTTATCACTGGAATTTTCATTGCTGGAGATGATTTCAGCAAAGGCGGTTCTAAAGAGGTGAAAGAGAAGGCGATGAAATATTTGACGAATGCCGAGATCAATGCCATAGCCAATGGGGAATCTTTTCATCCTGTAGATGGGAATGGTGAAAAGTCAGAAAATCAGTTTGTACGCATGGATAAGGATGGTAAGGCTTATTATGCGGTGTTCAACTATATGGATCAAGAGTTGAAGATGACTACAGCTTTAGAGCGTCTGGGGTTGGATTCGTCAAAGGAATATAAGTTGAAAGAATTATGGAGTGGCATTGAAAGTACTGCTAAGACTAACCTGGAAGTAACGGTTCCTGCATGTGATGTCGCAATTTTCAAAATGGAAGAATAAACCAATATAAACTTTAAATCGTACTTAAATTTACAAATTATGAAAAGAATTAGGCTTATTAATTTAATCCTTATCATGTTTTGTTGCTGCAATATGTTGGCACAGAACATAACGGTTACAGGACAGGTGGTGGATGTTACATCCGAACCTATCATTGGTGCAAGTGTAGTGGTAAAAGGTACAACCAATGGGACTATTACCGATTTTGATGGCAACTTTACATTATCAGTTCAGAAAGGGGAAACATTACATATTTCTTATATAGGATATGTTGCCCAAGATGTAAAGGTAATGGGTAACCAACCTGTCAAAGTGGTGATGGCGGAAGATACTGAAACATTAGACGAAGTGGTTGTTGTAGGTACTTCGATGAAGAAGAGTGATTTGACAGGAGCTGTTGCCAGTGTTAGTTCTAAAGTTTTGGAAGAAAAACCGGTGACGAATGTAAATCAGGCTCTTCAAGGCCGTGTCGCAGGTGTGTTCATTTCTCAGCCTACACGTCCTACGGATGATGCATCTATTAAAATTCGTGGTATTAATACCATAAATGGATCTACGGACCCTATTTATGTCATAGATGGTATGGTTATGGATAATTCATTCTCTGGATTTAATGCAGTCAATTTGAATGATGTGGCTTCTATTGAGGTCTTGAAAGATGCATCAGCTACAGCTCTGTATGGTTCACGTGGTTCCAATGGTGTTGTTGTTATTACAACAAAGAAGGGTAAAAAAGGCGAAGGTAAAGTTTCTTATGATGGCTGGATTGGCTTTCAGACCTACGCTAATACTCCAAAAACAATGAATACCCGTCAATTATTTGAACTTAGAAAGGAAGCTTATACGAATGGTTATATGCAAACAAATCCTGACGGGGATGTCAATGCTTATGTCAATGATGTGATAATGGGATCGAATACTGTTTTTGCTGATTATGAATTCGATGCTTACGACAATAATAAAAATTATGATTGGCTGGATGCTGTGAGCCGTACTGGAGTACAACACAATCATGTAGTAAGTCTTTCGAATGGCAATGATAAAGGTTCTTATTATATTAGTTTTGGTTATACAGATAATAAAGGTGTAATTGAGAAGTCTGAACAAGAAAAATACACAGGACGTATTAATGCGGATCAACAGATTAAATCCTGGCTGAAAGTAGGTACTAATACAACTTTTACACGTACCGAGAACACGTTGGTTGATGATGGAGTAATGAATCGTGCACGTTGTGCTAATCCGATGTTGGAAATTTCTGATGAGATTGAAACTTTAAATTGGCAAGGTATTTTTGATCAAAATAATTTTAATCCGTTACGATCTTTGAAAGTTGATAATGATTTGGTGTATAATCGTTTGTTGAGTTCTAATTATATTAATATCAATCCTATTGAAGGATTGAACTTGCGTTCTACTTTCTCTATTGATTATGCTCAGAAGCAGCAGAATAAATATACCCCGAATGATATTTATGAGTCGGAACGTTATGGAACACAAGGGGAAGCCAAAGATGATAGAGATACACGTACTGTATGGCAATGGGATAATTCACTGTCTTATGAAGTTTCTTTTGGCAAACATAAGTTGAATGCGATGGTTGGTACCAGTGCTACACGGACTACGTATAATTATATTAATGCTACGGCAACAGGGTTTGGCACTAATTTATTTGGATATCATAGTTTGGGATCTGGTTATAAAAAAGATCAGCGTGGCTTAAGTACAGCTTGGTCCGAGCAAACATTATTATCTTATATCGCTCGTGTTAACTATAACTATGCGGGTAAATATTTATTAACGGCGACTGCGCGTTACGACGGTTCTTCTAAATTTGCTAAAGGAAATCAGTGGGGTATTTTCCCGTCTGTGTCTGTAGCTTGGAATATTACAGAAGAAAAGTTCATGAAAAATCAGACAATTTTTGATCAGTTAAAGTTACGTGCTGGTTTTGGTATTGTTGGTAATCAGAATATTGATGATTTTGCCTATTTATCTTTATATAATGTCAGCTATACGGGTACTTCCGATACAGGTTATACAAATTCTTTTGTTTCCAATGGGCGACGTGGTACTCCGGATATTAGTTGGGAGAAACAAAAACAATGGAATTTAGGAGTAGATATGGCTTTCTTACAGAATAGAGTACGTTTGTCTGTTGATGCTTTCTTGATAAAAAATAAGGATTTGTTAATGAGTCATTCGTTACCTACGACTACTGGTTTCAGTAGTACTATTGAAAATATAGGTGCGATTGAAAACAAAGGTTTGGAATTTGCTTTGAATGCCAATTTGGTAAGAGCTAAAGATTTTGAATGGAATTTTGCAGCTACATTGTCTATGGATAAAAATAAGGTAACTCGATTATATGGTGATAATGATGTTGTATATAATGTAGATAGTGATCGTAATATTCAAAAAGAAGGTAATTTATTCCTTGGTGAGTCTCGTAACACAATTTATATTTGGAAAACAGGTGGAATTGCCCAAGAAATTGATATGGATCGTTTGAATAAAATAAATTGGAATGGATATAATGTGAATCCCGGTGATTTGTATCCATTGGATTATGATAATAATGGACAGATAGATCAAAATGACCGTGTTGTAATTGGTTCCACTGATCCTAAGTTTTATGGCGGTTTTTCTACAGATTTTTCTTGGAAGGGATTGTCTTTAAATGCAGTCTTCAGTTATTCTTATGGGGCTAAAAAATTGAGCCCTTGGTATGAAACTTTGATTGGAAGTACTGGATCTGGAGTCGCATCAACGGATTTGTTGGATCGTTGGACTCCTGAAAATACAGATGCTGAATTTCCACGTGTGTTGGCTGGCTTTGATTATAATCATTATGGTGCAAGTTCTATGGATTTTAGTGTGCAGAAAGCTTCTTTCTTGCGTTTGTCTGCTTTGACATTGGCCTATACTTTCCCGACTAAAGTGATAAATGCTCTGAAACTGACTAACCTGCGTGTTTATGCCACCGGTTCTAATCTTTTTTGTTTAACTAATTATAATGGTTATGATCCGGAAACCGGTGATTGGTATCCTCCTACACGTATGTATACTTTTGGTCTTAATTTGGCTTTTTAATGGAAGGATAGAATAAATAGTCTAATTTTAAAAGAAAACACAACAATGAAAAAGATATATAGATATAGTGCGATATATGCTTTGGCTTTGTCCTTTGCACTGAATACTTCTTCTTGCTCAGACTTTCTGCAAGTAGAACCTACGGGATCTTTGACTGAGGAACAAGTATTTGAAAAAATAGATAATGTAGAACCTTTAGTTCTTGGATTGTATAAGAGTTATAGGGGCTGTAAAGAAGGGCGTAATGGATTGATGCCTTATTTGGGGACAGATGAAACACAGCAGGGTAATTATCAGTTGATTTCTTCAGGAGATCAAGCTGGTATGGATAAATATAATGGACAGTTGAATCCTACATCTACTCAGGTTAGTTCTATTTGGAACAACCGTTGGCCGGCTGTCGTTTCAGCTGCTAAAGCTATATATGCATTGGGTATGACCACTGAAGAACCGGAACGTGCTAAACAGTTGATGGGAGAGGCATGCTTTATTCGTGGTTTATTAATGTTTGAATTAAGCATGTATTGGGGTGAAATCCCTGTGATAGATATGAACCGTACTGATGAATTGGGCTTGGGACGTCAACCTTTAAAGACTGTATGGGAATATATTATTAATGATTTTATTACTGCTACCAATAATTTGCCTGAGTCTTATAATAGTGAACCGCAGCGTGCTACTGTTGGGGCTGCATGGGCTATGTTAGGAAAGGCTTATATGGCAGCTCCGGAAGAGACAGGATTGCGGGATTTTGCCAAGGCTGATGAATGTTTTAAGACTATTATCAATATGGGACGATATGAATTACTAAATGATTATGCTGACTTGTATCGTTATGATAATCCTAATACAAAAGAGTCATTGTTTGAGTTGCAATTTAATAATGTATATCCTGATTGTAATTATTGGGAGTTTGATTGTGGTTCTCGTGCATGTGACTCTTGGTTTGGTCAGGGATGCTCTTTCTCTGGTTACGATTTTCTAGTTCCGACTCCTTTTGCTTATAAGACAGTAGAAGAAGGTGGCATTTGGGAAGATGGAGATTTGCGTAAAGAAGAAGCATTGCGTTATGATTTTACGTATTATACTAATAAATATTCGGAGGATGGTACATTTGAATATGTAACTCCTGATTTGTCAAAGACTCAATGGACGGGAACTACAGATGAATTGGAACCACATATAAAGAAATATGAAGACTATCGTACAGATATTCTTTCAGGGCTTGGCATTAATAATATGTGGAATTCTGGTAAGAACTTTTCAATGATTCGTTATGCTGATGTATTATTATTGCATGCTGAATGTCTGAATGAATTAGGACAGACTTCGGAAGCTGTACAGATCGTAAATAATCAAATTCGTACTCGTGCATGGGGAGGAAACTTGCCAGAAGATAAGAAATGGAATTCGGGAATGAGCAAAGATGAATTCCGTGATAAGGTAATGGATGAACGTTTGCGTGAACTTTGCTTCGAAGGCTGGAGACGTATTGATTTGCTTCGTACTAATAAATTTGTAGAATTGATAAAAGAACGTAACCGTTGGGCAAAAGAATCAGGAACAATTCAAGATTTCCATAAGCGCTATCCTATTCCTGATACTGAAATTAAAACAAATGATGCATTCGGCCCTGAAGACCAGAATCCGGGATATAGCAAATAAATTGTTTCTATCCATATAAATTAGAAGCATCAGGAGGAAACATCTGCTTCCTACCTGATGCTTTTAATTTTTCTGAAATCTGGAATAATATGAAAATAGCACATAAAATAGAAACTTATACCTCTGACGGAGAACCTGTATTACGATTTACTGTGATGAATTCTTCAGGAGTCTATATGGAATTCACGAATTGGGGGGCTCGTTGGATTACAGCTTCAGTACCTGATGTTCAAGGAGCATTGGACAATGTGCTGATTGGTTATGATTCCTTGGCCGGTTATTTGGAAGATTCTTATTATATGGGGGCAACCATCGGCAGATTTGCCAATCGTATAGCCGATGCTTCTTTTACAATAGATAGGAAAACCTTCCATTTGGAGGCTAATGATGGGAATAACACCAATCATGGCGGTTTTTCTGGCTTTCATAACAAGGTGTGGCAGTGGGAAGAATTACCGGATGGCATCCGTTTTAGTCTGTATTCGCCAGACGGAGAAGGAGGTTTTCCGGGAAATATCCGCGTGATAACAGACTATCGTTTCAATGAGGACAATGAACTTTCTGTACGGCATTATGCGGAAACTGACTGTGCTACTTACATCAATATGACAAATCATGCATATTTCAATTTGTGTGGTAAGGGAAAAAAGATAACGGAGCATCGGTTGCATATTCCGGCCGACCGGATATTGGATACTACCCCGGCATTTATTCCTACGGGAAAAAGAATGAATGTTAAAAATACGCCATTTGACTTTACTTCCCTAAAACCAATAGGTACAGACCTGTATGCTGACCATGAGCAATTACTTTGGAATAAAGGATATAATCATTGCTATATATTGAAAGATGAAATATCTGTGGAGATGTTAGAGGCTGCCTCTTTATACGAACCTGTTACAGGACGAAAAATGACAGTGATGACAGATTTGCCTGCTGTTCTTTTGTATACAGCGGGATATTATGAACGACCGGATACAGCCGTCTGTTTGGAAACACAGTTTTATCCGGATACTCCTTCTCATTCGGATTTTCCTTCCTGCCTGGTGTTACCGGAGAAAGCTTATGAACATTGTACCTTGTTTCATTTTCAAGTGCAAAAAGAGGAATAGATGATTGATAAATATGAAAAGACTATAATATGAAAAACGTAAAAAAAACATGGGTTGCATTAGCCCTAATGGGATGTATGCAAGTACTGCATGCCCAAACTGTATATTTACATAGCGATAACCCACAGATGAGATGGAAATTAAAGCCTCAGGCTGAAGTCGGAACGGATGTGAAATCACTTTGCGAAAACGGATATAATGTTTCTGCCTGGGTAGATGCTGTTGTGCCTGGAACAGCTTTTAACTCGTATGTAATAGCAGGGCTGGAAAAAGATCCTAACTTTGGTGACAATATTCATCAAGTAAACCGCGACAAATACGACCGTAGCTTTTGGTATCGTACTACATTCCGTGTTCCTGCCGATTTTACAAAAGAATTGATATGGTTGAATTTTAATGGGGTAAACCGTCGTGCGGAAGTCTATCTGAATGGAACGTTATTGGGTAAACTGGATGGGTTTATGCATCGTGGACATTTTAATGTCACTTCACTAGTAAATCGTGATAAAGAAAATGTATTGGCTGTACTTGTCCATATACCTGATACTCCATTGGCTAATCAGGGCAGCCCTACCTATTTGTCTAGTGGTGGATGGGATTGGATGCCTTATGTGCCGGGGTTGAATAGTGGTATAACTGATAAGGTATTTCTTACGAATACGGGAACAGCTACTTTAATTGATCCTTGGATACGTACAAATTTACCTACCCGTGCCAGAGCTGATTTGAGTGTGGCGCTTGATGTCAAGAATAACTCGGTCGAAAAGACGAAGGTATTGGTGCGCGGAACAATTACTCCGGGAAACATTATTTTTCAAAAAGAATTAGAGGTGAATGCCTATACTACTGAACAGGTGAAGTTTGACAAACGTTATTTCCCACAACTGTGTATAGACCAGCCGCGTCTGTGGTGGCCGAATGGATATGGAGACCCCAATCTTTATCATTGTAAGTTCGAGGTGATGGTGGATGGAAAGGTTTCGGAAACGAAAGATGTTTCTTTTGGTATAAAGAAATATTCTTATGATAAAGAAGGTAATACATTCCATGTTTATATTAATGATGTTCCGGTATTTGTCAAAGGGGCGAATTGGGGAATGTCTGAATATATGCTTCGTTGCCGTGGTGCGGAATATGATACCAAAATCCGTCTGCATAAGGAAATGAACTTTAATATGATACGTAATTGGCTCGGTTCTGTTACAGATGATGAATTCTATGAGGCGTGTGATAAATATGGCATTATGGTATGGGACGATTTTTGGATAAACTCTAATCCGAATTTGCCTTATGACCTCAATGTGTTCAATAATAATATGATGGAGAAAATCAAACGTGTTCGTAATCACCCTAGTATAGCCGTGTGGTGTGGCGATAATGAGTCCAATCCTCAGCCTCCTTTGGAAGGATGGATGGCGGAAAATATCAGGACTTTTGATGGAGGTGATCGTTATTTTCAAGCAAACTCTCATGCTCAGGGCTTGACCGGTAGTGGTCCGTGGGGAGCATTTGAACCCCGCTTTTATTTTACTAAATATCCTGATGGCTTGGAAGGAGATCCGGCGCGTGGCTGGGGATTCCGTACGGAAATTGGTACAGCTGTAGTTCCTACCTTTGAAAGTTTTAAGAAGTTTATGCCTAAGGAGAACTGGTGGCCTCGTGATGAAATGTGGAACAAACACTATTTTGGCCAAAATGCTTTTAATGCAGCTCCCGATCGTTATGATGCTTCCATAACCAAAGGTTTTGGTAAGCCCGAAGGGATTGAAGATTATTGCCGTAAGGCTCAGCTTGTCAATATTGAGTCTAATAAGGCTATGTATGAGGGTTGGCTGGATCGTATGTGGGAGGATGCATCAGGCATCATGACTTGGATGGGACAGTCGGCATATCCGTCTATGGTTTGGCAAACTTATGATTATTATTATGATTTGACAGGAGCTTTCTGGGGGGCAAAATCAGCTTGTGAACCGGTGCATATTCTTTGGAACCCTGTGACGGACGGTGTGAAGATTGCTAATACCACAGCACGTGATATGGAAGGTTTGACTGCTGAAGTAAAAGTTTACAATATGGATGGGAAATCTGTGGAGGCTTATACCCAATCAGCCATCGTAAACTCTCCTAGCAATTCTACGGTGCAATGTTTTACGATAGGTTTCAATAAAGAGCGTAAAAATCTGTCATTGAATAAGCCGACTTTTGCTTCAAGTACCACTTATGGACAGCCTTCGGATGCTACGGATGGGAAAAAAGATACCCGTTGGGCAGCGGCAAAAGCGGAAAATGAATGGATTTATGTGGATTTGGGCAGTGTACAACCTGTAGGTGGAGTTCGTTTGGATTGGGAGGCGTCTTTTGGTAAGGGGTATAAAATTCAGGTTTCTGATGACGCCAAGACTTGGAAAGAAGTGTATAAAACTGATGAGGGACGTGGAGGAGTCGATGAAATTACTTTCCCTGAAGTCGATGCCCGCTATGTACGTATGTTTGGTATTGAACTAGGTTGGTGGTTTGGTTACTCATTATGGAGCTTTGATGTATTGGGTGGAACACAGCCTAGTGAGGGTTTGAGTGATGTACATTTTATCCGTCTGACGTTGAAAGATAAATCAGGAAAGATCGTATCAGAAAACAATTACTGGCGTGGCAACGACCGTCTGGACTTTACGGCTTTGAATACTTTGCCAAAAGCTGAACTGAAAACTTCTTCCAAGTTAATTCGTAAGAATGGTGAGGCGGAGATACAAGCGGTCATAACACTTCCGAAATCGGCTAAGGGAGTAGCTTTTGCTGTACATGTGCAGGCTGTTCGTACTTCGGATGGCGAACGCATTCTGCCGGCATTGATGAATGACAACTATTTTACGTTGATGCCAGGAGAAACAAAGAATTTGAGCATTACATTTGATGAGAATTTGTTGCAGGGCGACAAATATAAGTTAGTGGTAACTCCTTATAATAACAAATAATTCAGATTAGTATGTGTACTAATAAATTTATTCTGTTCTGTATGGGGATAGTGATGAGTGTATCATCTTCAGCTTGGGCTGGAGATGACATCCCTCTCTATAAAGACAGGACATCCCCAATAGAGAAGCGTGTAGACGACCTTATGTCTAGAATGACATTGCACGAAAAGGTATTACAATTGCAGAATCGTGCGTCTGGCCGGTTGGATGAGATTGACCGGATCTTCTCGGGGGAAAGTTATGGGACAACTCATGAAATGAGTATGTCTGCTTATGATTGCGCCGTGATGTATAAAGAATTACAGCATTATATGCGTACTAAGACTCGTTTGGGAATTCCGTTGTTGACTTCTGCTGAGGGCATACAGGGTATTATTCAGAATAATTGTACGCTGTTTCCTCATGCTTTGGCGCAGGGAAGCACTTTCAATCCTGAATTAATACAACAAATGACTGAGGCGGCTGGCGAAGAGGCTAAGGCGATAGGTATTCATCAAATTCTTTCTTCGGTTTTTGACAGTGCCCGCGAGTTACGCTGGGGACGTATTGAAGAAACATACGGAGAAGACCCTTATCTGATAGCGGAAATGGGAGTGGCGTTTATCAAAGGGTATCAAAAACACAGAATTACTTGTATGCCCAAGCATTTTGTAGCCCATGGCACTCCGTCTGGAGGCTTGAATTGTGCGGGAGTAAGTGGAGGAGAACGTGAATTGCGTAGTCTTTATCTTTATCCGTTCCGTAAAGCTATAAGGGAAACTTCTCCGTGGGCGGTGATGACTTGCTACAGTGCGTATGATGGAGTGTCGGTTACAGGTTCTTCTTATTATATGACTGATATTCTTCGGGGAGAACTGGGCTTTAAAGGATACACTTATTCTGACTGGGGTTCGGTGGAGCGTCTGATGACTTTTCATCATGCGGCAGGCTGCCGTGAGGAGGCTGCGCGTATGGCATTAATGGCTGGAGTGGACTTGAACATTGATTCGACTTACGAAACATTGGAAAAACAAGTTGAGGAGGGAAGGCTTGATGTTGCATATATAGATCAGGCCGTGCGCAGAATATTGACAGTGAAGTTTGAATTGGGCTTATTTGATGAAACTTATGGTGATCCTAAACTGGTGAAGAAGGGCGTTCGCAATGCTGAAAAGGTGGCATTGGCTAAGAAAGTGGCTGACGAGAGTGCCGTATTATTGGAAAACAGAAATGATATTCTTCCTTTAGACTTGAATAAATACAAGTCTGTTGCAGTGGTGGGGCCTAACAGTAATCAAGCCGTGTTGGGCGATTACGCTTGGACGATGGGGGATACTAAAGAAGCAGTCAGTTTGTTGTAAGGATTGCAGGAAAGTGCAGGTGATAAAATAATGATCCGTCATGCTGAAGGATGTGATTGGTGGAGCCAGGACAAATCACATATTGCCGAAGCTGTGGAAGTTGTCCGTAACAGTGATATAGCTGTGGTGGCGGTAGGTACACGAAGCACTTATCTGGGAAGAAGTCCTAAATATTCTACGGCAGGTGAAGGATTTGATCTTTCCTCATTGGAACTTCCTGGGGTGCAGGAGGAGCTGTTGAAGGAGATAAAGAAAACGGGCAAGCCTATGATTGTCGTTCTGATTGCGGGTAAACCGCTTGCTATGCCTTGGGTGAAAGAAAATGCAGATGCAGTGTTGGTGCAATGGTATGCAGGTGAGCAGCAAGGATGTACATTGGCAGATATTTTGCTTGGAAAGGTGAATCCGTCGGGTAAGTTGAATGTATCTTTCCCGCGTAGCACAGGTAATACTCCTTGTTTTTATAATCATTTCGTGACAGATCGTGAAGAATCTTTTGACCAGCCGGGTACTCCTGAAGAACCTAAAGGTCATTATATCTTTGATAAACCGGAACCTTTATGGAACTTTGGACATGGAAAAAGTTATACTACGTTTGATTATGTGGATTGTGCACTGAGTGATACGTTATTGGTTGCAAGTGATACATTGAAAGTATCCGTTACGATCAAGAATACGGGTAGGCGCGATGGCAAGGAGGTTGTGCAGCTTTATGTACGTGATAAAGTAAGCACGGTGGCTACTCCCATCCAACAGTTAAAGGCATTTCAAAAAGTTCTGATCAAGCCGGGCGAAAGTCAATGTGTGGAGCTTTCTTTGCCAATCGCAGAATTAGCTCTGTATAATGCAAAAATGGAGGAAGTGGTAGAACCTGGGGACTTTGAAATTCAGATAGGAGCCGCCTCAGATGATATACGCTTTAAGAAAACAATTACTATAAACTGAAAATAAATGTGCTTGTCTTCTTGTTATTTCTTTTCTGATAACAAGAAGGCAAGCCATGTGATCGTATTGTTAGTACTGGTATGTATATATTTTCTTGTTAATTTACAACTATTTTATATGAGAAGCATCTTGTTTTTTCTTTCTTTTTTCAGCCTGACGTGTATTTCTTACGCCAAGGTGGTCTTGCCCGCTTATTTTACGGACAATATGGTTCTTCAGCAAAATACGAAGGTTACTTTTCATGGTAAGGCGGCATTGGGCAAAACCTTAAAAGTAACTACAGGCTGGAATAATGAAGTGTATGTGACTCCGGTGAATAAGGATGGTTATTGGACTTTGTCTGTGCCTACTCCTGCTGCAGGAGGGCCTTATACGTTGACATTTACGGATGGTAAGAAATTGCAATTAAAAAATGTAATGGTGGGAGAGGTATGGTTTTGTTCCGGCCAGTCTAATATGGAGATGCCTGTTGCGGGTTGGGGGAAAGTCATGAATTATGAGCAGGAGATAGCGGAGGCGAATTATCCTTCTATCCGTTTGTTCCAAGTGAAGAAAAATACTTCAGTAACTCCGTTGAGTGATGTGGAGGCTACGATGGGAGGATGGCAGGAATGTTCTTCCGCCACAATTCCTGAATTCTCTTCGCTCGCTTATTTTTATGCCCGTTCATTATGGAAGGAGTTAAATGTTCCTGTAGGAGTGATTGACTGTACATGGGGAGGAACACCTGCTGAAGCGTGGACCAGCTATGAAACATTGAAACAGGTACTGGGCTTTCATGAGGAGTTGGCTAAGATGGAACAATTGGATTTTGACCCTGTTCGTATGGAAAAGGCCTATAATCAAGAGCGCTCCGAGTGGCAATCTCTTTTTTCTAAGGAAGACAAGGGAATGGAGGAAGATAAGCCTTGCTGGATTGCACTGGACTTGTCAGAAGAACAATGGCAGGATATGTGTCTTCCCGGTTACTGGGAAAGGAATGGTTTGAAAGATTTTGATGGAGTTGTATGGTTCCGTCGTAGCTTTGAAATCCCGGTAGAATGGATTGGTAAACCGTTAAAGTTAAATTTGGGGATGATTGATGATGAAGACATCACTTATTTTAATGGGGTGGAGATTGCCCGGGGGGCAGGTTATATGACACCGCGTACTTATACCATTCCTGCAAAATTAGTGAAGGCTGGTAAGGCGGTTCTTGCTGTTCGTGTTTCTGATTTTGGTGGAGAGGGCGGTATTCATGGCAAGGCGGAGGAACTTTATGTAGAAGCTGATGGAAAGCGGATCAGTTTGGCAGGAGATTGGAAATATCGTATCGGACTTTCTTTAAAAGGGTTTCCACCCGCACCGGTTTCTCCCGTTCAAAGTTCCAGTTATCCTACGGTACTGTTCAATGCGATGGTCAAACCATGGACTGCTTTTCCCATTAAAGGAGTAATATGGTATCAAGGTGAAGCCAATGTAGGCCGTCCGGAACAATATGGGGATTTGTTTCCTGCTCTCATTACGGATTGGCGCCGGCAATGGCGGAGTGATTTCCCCTTTTATTTTGTACAATTGGCTAATTTTATGGAATCCAAGGAAATACAGCCGGATTCCGAATGGGCGGCTTTGCGTGAAGCACAAACTAAAGCATTAAAACTTGACCAAGTTGGTATGGCTGTGACCATTGATATTGGTTTGGCTGATGACATTCATCCTAAGAATAAGCAAGAGGTGGGACGCCGTTTGGCCTTGGTTGCCCTGGCCGGTAGTTATGGAAAAAATGTTTCCGGTTCGGCTCCTGTATTCCGGAATTATAGAATCAAAGGGGATAAAATGGAATTGGATTTCGGACAAAAGCAAGATGGATTTCAGATTAAAGGTACAACTTTAAAAGGCTTTACCATTGCAGGGCCGGACCGTGTGTTTTATCCGGCAGAGGCGATGGTCCAGAATGGGAAAATTATAGTTTTTTCTCCTGAAGTTTCTATCCCTCTTGCTGCACGTTATGGCTGGGCGGATAATCCGGATTGTAATTTGTACGGAGAGAACGGCCTCCCGGTTGCTCCTTTCCGGACCGACTGTTGGTAGATGGCGTAAGTCTTAACCTTTTTTCTTCTCTTTGTAAGCTGATGGAGGCACTCCCATCGTCTTAGTGAATAACCGGGAGAAATAAAGAGAATCCTCATAGCCTACCAAGGGACTTATTTGGTTAATTTTCAGGTTGGTAAAATCCAGGTAATGACAGGCTTCCTGTATTCTGAGATAGGTAAGATATCGAAGAGGAGAGGAGCCTGTCTTTTCTTCAAACAGATTAGAGAAATAGGAAACCGAGAGGTTTACTTCCGCAGCGATATCTGCCAGACGAATGGTCTTGCTCAAATTTTCTTGCATGAAATGAATCGCTATTTGCACTACATCTTTGTTTCTGTAACTATTGCGCATAGAGCCACAATCCCGATATTCGCCAATAAATTTCATGGAACCTAAAAAATGGAAGAGACTAGTAGTGGCATAAAGCATATAATTTTTGCTATATCCGAAACTGATGGACGAGTAGATTTCTTCGAAGAGTACTAATCTTTCTTTGATTCGTGAATCCTCTTGTGGAGTGATGCTTTTCGGACGGTCAAAACCGGCACTGAAAAATGCAGCTTTTGTTCCATTGAAATGGATCCAGTAAATAGTCCAGGGATTTTCCTCATTACTGCCATAAGCGTGTGCTTGGTGTTCGGGTAGAATGAAAAATTGGTTGGCGGTAACTGCATATTGATGTTTGTCTAACTCGAACCACCCTTCTCCTTCCATACAATAAATGAGGATAAACTCGGTTACTTCCTCGGTGTCGCGTTTCCGGTAATGAAAATAGGCATGAGGATAATATCCTATATCTGTGATGTAAAGTTCACTGCCTAACGGATCTTGCTTTAATTCTTCAATCAGAAAAGCAGGAAGTACGATAGCGCGTTCTCCTTTAAATCCATCTTTAATTCGTGGCATATATCCATGTATTAGAATTGGATAACAAAGATAGCATATTTCCTTGATTTTACCTACAATACAGGCTTGATTTCGATGATTTTGAGGGTATAAGCGTCAAAATTCTTATTTTATGGCGCATTTGAGTAGGGATTTTTGAGCTTCTCTCTCTATTTTTGCACTATAATTTTAATCGATGAATAATACCATGAAAGAAAGATTGCTCTTCTTGATATGTTTTTTATGCATATCATTTATGTTAAAGGCGGCGGATAAGCCAGTAATTAAAATTAGTACAGAAAATGTAGACCTTATTTACCGGGTTGGTGATAATGGACGTCTATATCAAAGTTATTTGGGAAAGAGGTTGAATCATGCTACAGATATTGCCCACTTGCCGCAGGGCAGCGAAGCATATCTTACTCATGGCATGGAAGATTATTTTGAACCGGCTATTCATATAGTGCATAATGACGGCAATCCTTCTACTTTGTTGAAATATATATCTCATACTCGGAATCAAGTGTCGCCGGGGGTAGATGAAGTAGTGATTACTATGCAGGATGATAAATATCCTGTAACTGTAAAACTTCATTATGTGGCTTACCAGAAAGAAAATCTAATAAAGACTTTCACTGAAATCAGTCATCGGGAAAAGAAACCTGTGCAGCTTCATAAGTACGCGTCTTCCATGTTGCACTTGAATCGTGCCAACTATTTCCTGACTGAATTCTCGGGAGACTGGGCCAGTGAGGCGCATGTGAAGGAACAGCCTTTGGAATTTGGCAAGAAAACGATTGATACTAAATTGGGAGCACGTGCCAATATGTTCTGCTCTCCTTTCTTCCAACTTGCATTGGATGGAAAATCAGAAGAGAACCAAGGTGAAGTGTTGGTCGGAACATTAGGATGGACAGGTAATTTCAGTTTTGTATTCGAAGTAGATAATAAGAACGAACTGCGTGTTATTTCGGGTATTAATCCGTATGCTTCGGAATATAGTCTGAAACCGAATGAAATCTTCCGTACTCCCGATTTTTATTTTACTTACAGTTTTAAAGGTAAAGGACAGGCTAGCCGTAATTTCCATGATTGGGCCCGTAAGTATCAGGTAAAGGATGGGAACCAGACTCGTATGACTTTGTTGAATAATTGGGAAGCCACCTATTTTGATTTTGATGAAGCGAAATTGGTAAAGTTGATGGATGATGCAGTAGAACTGGGTGTGGATATGTTTTTGTTGGATGATGGTTGGTTTGCCAACAAGTATCCGCGCAGTGGTGATCATCAAGGGTTAGGTGACTGGGATGAAACGGCTGACAAGCTTCCTCATGGCATTGGTTATCTGACGGAAGCCGCTAAGAAAAAAGGTATAAAGTTCGGTATCTGGATTGAACCGGAAATGGTGAATCCTAAGAGTGAGTTGTATGAAAAGCATAAAGACTGGGTGATTCATCTTCCGAACCGTGACGAGTATTATTTCCGTAACCAGTTGGTTCTGGATTTGAGTAATCCGAAAGTACAGGATTATGTGTTCGGAGTTGTGGACAATTTGATGACAAAATATCCTGATATCGCTTTCTTCAAATGGGATTGCAATAGCCCTATTACAAATATTTATTCTGTTTATTTGAAAGACAAGCAGTCACATTTATATATTGATTATGTGCGTGGCTTGTATAATGTATTGGAACGTGTGAAAGCAAAATATCCTGATCTGCCGATGATGCTTTGTTCCGGTGGCGGTGGGCGTTCGGATTATGAGGCTTTGAGCTATTTTACAGAATTCTGGCCTAGTGATAATACCGATCCTATTGAACGTTTATTTATTCAGTGGGGATTTTCACAGGTGTTCCCAGCCAAGACAATGTGCGCTCATGTTACCACATGGAATAAGAATAGCAGTGTGAAATTCCGTACGGATGTGGCTATGATGTGCAAACTCGGTTTTGATATAAAATTAGCGGATATGAGTAAGGATGATGAAACTTATTGCCGTACTGCTGTACAGAATTATAATCGTTTGAAACCGGTCGTTCTGGAAGGCGATATGTACCGTTTGGTATCTCCTTATGGCAGTAATCATACCTCTACTATGTATGTGGGCAAAGATAAGGATAAAGCAGTTGTATTTGCTTTCGATATTCATCCCCGTTATGCGGAAAAAACATTGCCGGTGCGTTTGCAGGGGCTTGATGCAGACAAAATGTATCGTGTGAAAGAAATCAACTTGATGCCTGGAGCCAATTCTTCTTTATCAGGCAATGGTGAGGTTTTCTCTGGAGAATTCTTGATGAATGTAGGATTGAATCTATTTACTACACAGCAACTCAACAGTCGTGTAATTGAAGTAGTAGCTGAATGATTAGGGATTGATTGTATATAATTTAGTGTATTGCCTTCATTATTTGTTTTTATGAATGATGAAGGCAATTTTCTTTTCTATAGATGAATGATACTTGATCGGTTTGATTATGAATCATAGAAGATGCCGTGACACATGATAGATCTTCAGGTGTCATCGTTATATATGTTACACTTGTAAGATATATAATCTTTCGGGTTTAGGTTCTATATCAGAGCAGACTGTTACTTGTTAAGAAAAAACATTCATAGCCTCCGGAGGTTGGAACAGGGGACTAACAAGTTTGTTCAAGCAGGGCTGTTGCAGGGGGGCGGGTTTTATATCTTGGGGGAGGTATATATTTATATATAGGCTCCTTCACATCCAATTTCCCTTCCGTACCAGAATATTTTTTACTCTGAAGACAGATCTGACCTTCTGAATTACATTAACCTGCGCACATCTACAATAATCAACTTTTTCTTGAACAGTCTGTTGTATCTTCGTGTCCATAAATAAAATGAAAAAGGAGAATACTGAAGTTTTAACTCTGGATCATGATAGTCCGCTTTTTACCGTTATTGGACGATGATTAACGAATGTAGCCGTACCGATAAGGAATTCCTCGTAAATAGGACGGAAACCAAAGCATATGAGATGGGTTTGTTTCTTTCGACGAAATCAAAGGCCGGTCATGATTGCGTTCCATCATGGTAATGATATTCTTTGTATATACTTTGTTTATAGATGTTGAATTGATCTCTTTATGTATGATATTTGTCTTCTTGTGTAAGATATTTTAAAAATCAAAAACAAAACGAACCGTTTTTTTTGAGAAATCTAACAAGAGATACCCACATTTGTACTATCTTTGTAATAAGTTGGCCTTTTAAGAAAACTTGGGAAAAGCATTTATTATGAATCAATATCCGGATTTTGACCAAAAGTTATATGACGATCTTCGCCGTGGTAAAGAGTATGCCTTTGCTGCTGTCTTTGACCGTTACCATCGGTTATTGTACACCATAGCCTATCGTTTTTTGAAATCGGAAGAAGAGGCGGAGGACGCAGTTCAGTATCTTTTTATGAAATTGTGGGAGCAGAGGGAAACTTTTAGTTTTGAGTCGGGTATTCGCAGTTTGTTATTTACTATCTTGAAGAATTATATACTGAATGAATTGAGGCATCGCAATCTGGTATTTGAGAAATTGTATGAAATGGCCCAACAGGTGAATGATGAGGACGAAGATGCTTTTTTAACCCGGTTTGAACATGGTGAACTCAGAAAATCCTTGCGGGTTGCCATTGACAAACTTCCTCCTCAGAAACAAAAAATCTGCTTGCTGAAAATAGAATATGGGTTATCCAATCAAGAGATTGCCGACAGGATGGGCATAACTGTTCCTACAGTGAAATCTCATTACACACAGGCTATAAAGGCGCTTCGTAATGCGATTGAATCTTTGATTATGTGGTTTCCTGTAATATGGATTTATTTAATAGACTGAAATGCACTCATACTTTTATCGGAGTAGGGTGTTATTATAAATATATGAAAAAAATAGATTATGAAGATAGATGAATCGGTGATAGATAAAGTACTTGACAACAAAGCTGCTCCTGGAGAAGCTCGGAAAGTTGCCGGTTGGTTCGTTACGGAAGAAGGGCGTAAGTATTTGTCTGGACGATTGGACCGTGAGATGGAAGAGCTTGCAGAAGAGGTGCCGGAAGATGTTAGACTTCCTTTTATTCCCGGCATGAAGATGAAACAGCGGTTTATGAGTGAGATAAAACGTGAGCGTGGAAGGAGATCGGTCGGCCGTAAGTGGATGTGGGTGGCGGCTGTATTGTTACCATTTGTTTTCTTAAGCGTTTCTTTGTTGTTTTTGGTGAACCGGACGGGGATTTTCTCTGAAACGGAATATGCTGAAATAAGTGTTCCTTATGGTGAACAGATGCGGGTAATTTTGCAGGATGGCAGTATTGTACACTTGAACTCGGATTCCCGTTTGAGGTATCCCAAGCAATTTGGATTGTTCAATCGTACGGTGGAGCTTTGGGGAGAAGGGTATTTTAATGTTGCCAGAGATGAAAACCGTCCCTTTAAGGTGGATTTGCAAGGGGTGGAAGTGAGAGTGACCGGAACCAGATTTAATGTAAAAGCATATGCTGCCGAACCCAATATTTGGGTAACTTTGGATGAAGGAGGAATTCTTTTCAGGGATCATAATGCGAAGGAGTACAGGCTTGTTCCGGGGGAGAGTGCGGAATATAATCGTCAGTCGGGGAAATGCCTGATTTCCCGCCCGGATAATATGGAGCAGATTTCGGCATGGCGTTCCAACAGCCTTAATTTTTATCTGACTCCGCTTAATGAGATTATAAAGGTGATGGAAAGGCATTATGACGTTCATTTTATTGTGAAAGATTCTACGGTACTGAAGAACAGGTTTACTTTGTCAACAGGAAAAGTAAACGCGTCGGATGTACTCTATGATTTGGAAACTGTTTCTAATATCTGTTTTACGGAGGTGGAAGACGGTCTGTTTGAAGTAGGCACCAAATAATGGGAACTATAAAGGTAAATGTGGAATAGATGTGAGTGAATACACTTGCGTCTATTTTTTTTGAGAAAACGAAAAAAAGGACTCATACCTTTTTCTGGATGATGTGTTAGCCTATATAAGAAATTCTTTTGTTTCAAACTAATACTATTGATGAAAATGAAAGCAAGAACCAAAATGAAGACATTACTGCTGTTGGGAGTCCTTTTATTTGGCTTTACTGTTTCAGCACAGTCGCAAAAAGTCTCTTTAGATTTTAAGAATGAGAGGGTGGAAAAAGTTCTGGCATCTATTAAAAGCCAGACCGGTATGAGCTTGGTTTTCAGTGACCAGTTGGTCGATGTGAATCGTAAGGTAACCATGCAACTCAAAGATGTCACACTGAAGGAGGCATTGACAAGACTTCTTTCAGGAACTAATCTTACTTTTGAAATCAGGAACAACAAAATCTATTTTATTGAGAAGAAAGCTGTCTCGCAACCCGGTTCTAGAAAGAAAAGAGTGACGGGAGTGGTGAAAGATGTAATGGGAGAACCTCTGATTGGTGCTAATGTTGTGGAAAAAGGCAGAAGTACCAATGGGGTTATCACCGACTTTAATGGGAAGTTTACGTTGGAAGTGGACGAATCTGCTTCGTTGGTTGTGAGCTATATAGGATATTTGGCACAAGATATTCCGACAAAAGGGAAAGGGGATTTTCATATTATATTGAAAGAGGATACCAATACGTTGGACGAAGTGGTCGTTACCGGATATGGAGATTTTAAGAAGGCAACTTATACTGGATCTGCTTCTGTTCTGACTACAGAAAAGCTGGAGGCTTTACCTGTTGTCTCTGTGGGGCAGATGATTGAATCGAATATACCGGGCATCAGTGTGGTCGCCGGTACTTCTTCGCAGCCCGGTGCGAAAACAACTTTACGGGTACGGGGAGTTGCTTCCATGAATGCTTCTACCGAACCTTTGTATGTATTGGACGGAGTACCTATTCCATCTTATGACTTGAGTAACTTTACCAGTATGTCCGAAGCGGGAGGAATGGGATTCATTGAAACGCTGAATCCGGCGGATATTGAGAGTATCACCGTTTTGAAAGATGCGGCATCTGCTTCATTGTATGGTGCGAAAGGTGCTAATGGAGTCGTGCTGATCACTACTAAAAAAGGAAAGGAAGGCAAGCTTCGTGTCAATATGGCGGCGAAATACGGAATCACTGATTTCGCTTATACCTATCGTCCGTTGATGGGAGGCGAGGAAAGAAGGGAATTGATTCACGAAGGACTGGTTAATTTCCAACTGGATAAGGGGGCAAGCGAACAAGAGGCACAGCGGTATGCGGATGCGAATATAGACCAGTACGCCAAACGCCTGCCTCAGGGATATTCGGACTGGGAGAGTGCTTTGTTCAAGAAAGGTTATCAACAGGATTATAACCTGTCTGCCAGTGCCGGCAATCAAAATTCCAGTTTTATCGGTTCTTTGGGATATACTAAACAGACGGGTGTTTCCCTGAATTCAGAAATGGAGCGCTTTACGGGGCGTGTGGATGCAAGTAACAAGTATAAAAAGGTGGAATTTGGAATGAACGCTTCTTTTTCGTGGACAAAGAACGTTCATTTACCCGAAGGTAAATTTTATGGAAGTGCCATTTATGCATCAAAAGTGAATCTGACGCCTTCTACTCCCATTTACAATGAGGATGGGACCTATGCCAGCGGGTATCGTGAAAACAATGGGTATAATCCGATATTGGAGGCTGAGGTGAATGATTATTACGCTCGGACGGTACGTGCTATGGGTACGGCTAAAATAGCTTATAATGTTTGGGATAACTTGAAGGTATCCAGTGTGTTTACGGTAGATTATTCGTTGACAAAGGACTTTTTCTTTCAGTCTCCGGATGGACGTGATGGAGCAACTTATCAAGGACGGGGACGTATGCAGATGACTGACCGTATACGTTATACTTCACAGAACAATTTAACTTACTCCAAAACTTTCGGCAAGCATTCTGTCAGTGCGGTCACGGCTTTCGAGGTGATGAAGTATGATTATGAGGATTTGTATGCTGCAAAGAAAACTTACGGGCAGGATATAAACACTTCTTTAGGAAATGCGGCCGATCCGATAGATGCTGACCAGAAATTGCAGGAAGATGCATTAATGTCCTATGTGGCCAGTGTGAACTATTCTTATGATGATAAATATTATGCCAGTTTCAGTTTTCGCAGGGATGGCTCATCCCGCTTGTCTCCCGATACTCGTTGGGGTAATTTCTGGTCTTTGTCCGCTTCATGGAGACTTTCTCAGGAAAGGTTCATGCAGCCGTTGAAATCAGTATTAAGTGATTTAAAACTTCGTGCTTCCTATGGGGTGAATGGAAATCTCCCTTCTTCATATTATGGTTATCAGAGTACTTATACCACGGGGGCGTTTTATAGTGGGAAACCTTCTCCGTGGGAAAGTACATTGGGGAATGAGGAACTCACCTGGGAGAAGAATTATGCACTGAATTTGGGACTGGATATCGGCTTGTTCAGTCGTGTGAATGTTTCTTTGGATTGGTACACGCGTACAACGAAAGACCTGTTGATGAGCAAGCAATTGAATTCCATCAGCGGATTTTCTTCTCTGCTGACCAATGTGGGGCAGATGCGGAATACCGGTGTGGAACTTGAAGTTCGTTCCAATAACATCAAGACGAAAGATTTCAGCTGGACTACCGCCTTCAATTTGAGCCATAATAAAAATAAGATTCTGAAACTGGCAGATCTGCCTTGGTTTGTGGATGGCAGGTATGTACGTAAGGAAGGTTATCCATTTAATACTATTTATCTGCGTGAGTATGCGGGGGTGGATCCTGAGACCGGAAGTGCCTTGTATTATGATAACCAACAGGATGAGAATGGCAATTATACAAAAAATAAAGTGACCGATCCGGGGCAGGCAAGTCCTATTCCGTTGAAAGATATTACGCCTACTATATCGGGAGGTTTTATGAATACCTTTAATTATAAATTCATTGACCTGTCATTCAATCTATCTTATAGTTTCGGTGGTTATTCGTATGATAATGCATCCTACATTCTGCAAGATGATGGTTATTCAGTGATAAGCAATAAAAGTACCGAGCAACGCCGCCGTTGGCAGAAACCGGGTGATATAACGGATGTTCCCCGTTTTGTATATGGGAATAAAAAGGGGGGTAACTATAATTCTTCACGTGCCATCCATTCTACGGATCATATTCGTCTGAAAAGTCTGATATTGGGATTGAATGCTCCTAAAGCATGGTTGCAGAAATTAGGAATAGGGAATGCCCGTATTTATTTCTCGGGTACGAATTTGTTGACATGGGCTGCATACGACCAATATGATCCTGAAATGAGTGGGGTGGTAGGATTCTACACGCCTCCGTTGAAAACTTATGCTTTCGGGCTGGAACTTAAATTTTAATCATCAATTACACTAAAAAACAGAACCATTATGAAGAAAATACTTCTTATTTTAGGATTCGTTTCACAGCTCGTTGCCGGTTGTAGTGATTTCTTCGATACAGCTCCCAGCAATAAAATCCCTACTACGATGGCTTTCCGTACAGTAACCGATGTGGATAATGCGGTGAACGGATTGTATGATCTGATGTCGGGCTCCGGATATTACGGGGCTGCTATGTTTGCCTATGGAGACATGAAAGGAGATGATATGCAGAGTTCTGAGGAAAGTGGGGTATGCAATACATGCTATATGTTCAATCATCGTCCTAATAGTTTGAATGCCGGTTCATTGTGGGGACGACCTTTTTATATTCTTCGTGAGGCATGGAATATTCTGAATGCTATTGCCGAAGGAAAAATTGAAAGCGGGGATGAAAAGAAGTTGAATGCTTTGAAAGGCGAGACGATGGCGGTGATTGCGCTTTGCCAGTTTGATCTGACTCGTTGCTTTGGCTATCCTTATACAAAAGATAAAGGTGCGTCACTGGGTGCTCCGTTGATAGACCATTTGGTGGGAACCTATGAGAATCCTCCCCGTTCTACTGTTGCTCAGGCTTATGATTTTATTATAGAAACGTTGGAAGAGGCGGTTACATTGATGTCCGAAGAGAAAAATAACGGACGTATGAATAAGTATGCGGCTCGTGCATTGCTGGCTCGTATCTACTTGTATCATGACGATAACCGGAAAGCATTTGATTTGGCGGACCAACTGATTAAGGATGCGGATACATCGGGAAGTTATGCACTTTATCCGCATGAGAAATATGTGGCTGCCTGGTCGGTAGAAGCCAAGTTTGGTTCAGAATCGTTTTTTGAGATAGCCAATAGTGTGGATGATACTCCAGGACGGGATTCATGGGGATATTTATTGAATTGGTATGGCTATCAGAAGGGGTTTGTCACTCAGAAATATGCGGAGCAAATGCTGGCTGATCCCGGAGATGTGCGCGGGCAGTTGCTGGAGGAGAATAAATATGCGGGGAAAACGGTATGGTGGTTGTACAAACTGAGAGGGACGGACCTGAAGACTGCACCGCTGGAATGTAACAATGTGGTACTTCGTCTGTCCGAGGTGTACCTTATTGCCGCTGAGGCTGGTTGCAAGTTGGGCGGTGATGCTGCGGTTCAGGGACTTGGTTATTTGAATGAGATTGTGAAGCGGGGCAATCCCGATAACGAAGTGACAATGGCTGACTATACCTTGGACCGTGTGTTGGATGAGCGAAGTAAGGAGCTGGTAGGTGAAGGACATCGTTTCTTTGATTTGCTGCGCAATGGCAAGACTATTGTCCGTAAAGGAGGATATCATCTTCCCAGTGTGGACGAAGAGGTGGATTGGGATTTTTACAAGTGTGTGCTGCCGATACCTGAAGACCAGTTTATCTTTAGTCCTGAGATGGAACAGAATCCGGGATATCCCAAGAATTAACATGCTATTAATCATTATTTAAATATATACGTATGAAAAACAGAATAGTAATATTTGTGGTATTTGTGTGTTGCTTATGGACTATGCCGGGAATAGTACGGGCGCAGTTGTCTGTTCATCAGTTTGACCAGTTAATGAAAAAGATTGATGATGTCCTGTGGTACGAGAAAGTGGGTGATATTGCCCATGTAGATAAGGTGATATTATGTGGACCACCGCGTTGGAAGGAGTCCAATCCCACTTCGATGAGTGCTGGTAACGAACTTAAATTCAGAGCATACATTTTTATTCCCAAAAGTGTGAAGGAAAACAAGAAATATCCGTTGATCGTATTTCCTCACAGTGGGGTACATGCCGATATAGACACCTATTATGCCCATATCATCCGTGAGCTGATAGCGCAGGAATACATCGTGGTGGCAGCGGACTACCGGGGAAGCACCGGATACGGAGCGGGAACATACAATAATATAGATTATGGTGGATTGGAAAACGAAGACGTGTACATCAGCCGTAACTATATGGTGGATAATTTCGATATTGTGGATGGTAGTCGTGTGGGTATCATGGGATGGAGTCATGGTGGTATGATTACACTGATGAACCTTTTCAATTATCCGGGACAATATAAATGTGGTTTTGCAGGCGTTCCGGTTTCGGATGTAATCATGCGTATGGGATATGCCAGCGACAGTTATCGCAAAATCTTCTCGGCCAAGAATCATATCGGGCAGACTGCCAAGGACAATATTGCGGAATACAAACGGCGCTCTCCTGTGTGGCATGCGGAGAAGTTGAAAGATCCGTTACTTATCTATACTAATACCAGTGATGATGATGTGAATGTAGTCGAGGTGGAATCAATGATCCGTGCCTTGAAAGCAGAAGGCAAAAAATTTGAATATAAGATATTTGAGCGTGCTCCCGGTGCGCATAGTTTTGATCGGTTAGATACTTATGAGTCAAGCAAGATTCGTCTGGACATTTATAAGTTCATGGGGCGTTACCTGAAGCCCAATAAACCATTCGGTTCAGTGAAAGAATTGCGTAAAGCAGCTTATAAGTTCTGATAATTAACTTGGTGACAGGATAATGGAGGGCTGGTTGCTTCATGTAATGGGGCAACCGGCCTTTTTATGACTCTTCGGATGGATAAAAATGAGTGAATATTCATCTTGTATAAAAGATAAGTGGAAATATGGATAAAGTGTACGGATAATAAGTGATAATTAAACTTTTTGAATAGCTTGGCGGCTTGTTAGCTTTTAGAACGTAGTTATACATTGGTAATGAGAAATAGATCATGAAAAACACACGCTTATTATTTGTTATTTGGATGTTGTTCTTGGTTTTACCTCAGGGGTATTCACAAGGGAAAAAGGAAGATTCATCCGTATTGGGGCAAGTGAACGGCTTTTTGAGTAAACATGTGAAGCTGACTGCCTACGGTCAGTTCGGTTATAGCTATACGGACAGGAAAGACTTGGATGTGAGTCAGGCGGACAATCAGTTTTTTGGAAGGCTGGGGATGCTGATCCTTTCGGGAGATATCACGGATAAACTGTCGTGGATGGTTCAGTATGAACTGTTTACTTCACAGCTGCTGGAACTCTATGCTTGTTACAAACCGTATTCTTTTTTTCAGGTCAAGATAGGTCGGATGAAGACCTGTTTTACATTAGAGAACCAGATGTCATCTTCGGTTTATGAAACGGTAAACTTCAGTCGTGTCATTGAGCGTCTGGCAGGTTTCAGTGGAGATGTATGTGGGAACCAGGGTGGCCGTGATATGGGTTTGCAGGTGGGTGGTGAGTTGTTCAAGACCTCTGTCGACGATTATTTTCTGGAATATCGGGTAGGTGTATACAATGGTTCCGGACTCAGCATGAAAGATCATAATGATGCAAAGGATTTTGCCGCATGGTTCACTGTGCAGCCTGTCAAAGGATTGAAGATGGGTGCGTCTGCCTATATCGGAAAATTGAATGATGATTATACGGTGGTAAATGATGAAACGGGGGAAGAAACCATTTATAATACAAATATGAAACGTAACCGCATGGCGCTGAGTACCTGTTATCAGACCCATCGGTTGACTTGCAGGGGGGGGGAATATTTGTGGGGAAAAGATGGTAGTATCAACCGCAGAGTTTTTTATGCTTTAGGATATTGGTTTGCCATTCCCTCCCGATTGGCGGTTGTGGCAAAATTGGAACGCTATGAAGCTGATACGGCAGTTTCTGATTCAGAAATGATTTATACAGTGGGAGGCGCTTATTATATAACGCCGAAAACGCGTATCATGCTGAATTATGCGCATTTTAGTTATGAAAAGAGTGTTTCTGTCAATGAACTTTGGGCGATGTCTCAAATAGGTTTCTGATAGTACAATATGCAATGTTTGTATTGTGTCTTTTTATACCTTGTCGTGTTTTATAGGTTGCTCAAAGTCATAAAGACTTTGGATGTTAGGTCTTTTTCTATATTTTTTCTTCACTATTTCTGAAAGTAAATATTGAATCTTTTGACTGAAATAGTGAGAGCGTGAAGCAGAACTTGGCACAAGATTTCACAGAACTTGGTGCAGGATCCGGCAGAACTTGTATCAAGATTCCAGATACTATGGTAGGGAAAAATACAGCTTTTTGAAACCGGACAAGGATCCTTGGACAACCTTTCCCCATAATTATCGGGTAAGTCTTCATCTCTACTATTTGTCTACTGCCCTGTAAACGAGGGCTTAAAGCATAAAAAAAGCAGTTACATTTTACTGTAACTGCTTTAAAGTGAAAAACTTACTTTGGTGGTGCCACCAGGAATCGAACCTTTTGCTTCGGTTTATTCTAACTCCTTGAGTGACTGTACCTTTTTGCTTTATCTTTTATGAAAACCATTGAATTGGCCTTACGCTAAATTCATTGTTTTTCTTTACTAATCTGACAAAATTTGTCTCTTTGACACTGCAAATATAATACACAGGTTCGATTTCTGCAAATATTTTCATTCCTTTTAATTATAGTTTTCAACAAGAGAAAAAAATAAAAATATGTGCTTAATTAAATGCATTAAGAATTTATTTATTGTTTGGGGTGTTGACTTTAAAGTTGGAAATTTTGCTTCGCAAATCATTAGAAAGATATACCCCTTGAATCTTTATTTTGCATGAATAAACCAAAAGCACTAAAAGAGCAAAAATACAAATGACGACTATTTCACTAGGTGCCAAAAAGTTTGGAACTGACTTGGGCATGAAGGCACCTGCAAAGAGATCTACTAAACATAAGATTATGGCTCCCACCTTTCCTAAAGCACTCTTTACCTTTCTTGATTTTTGTATCTCTATATCGCTTACAATTTGTGCAATCACAGTATTATTGGTTTTCATTGCATATTCTTTCAACGTAAATATCGAAACTTCTTCATTCTTAAATAGAAAAATATAATTCCCAATTAAGGGTACTGCTAGTGTACATAATGCAAAGAGGATACAAGTAAAAAATTTCACAGTCCAAATACAGACAATACCTAATATTACGAATGGAATCAGGTTTATTAGAGTTAAATCCTGAAACGTAATTCCAGGTTCTTTTTGGGGACAACACACACCTAAATACAAATCTGTAAACACCAATAGAATAAGGACATTTGTCCATATATCCGTATCATAAATCTTGTGGTTGTCAAATAACGCAATCAAATCTTTCATGTTGTTCATAAATACTTTTTTAAATTAATAGTTTATAGTAAAGCGGCAGTCAACAGTTTTTAAATTTCCATTGTATTAAAATATAGAGTTTATACAGAAAAGAAACAGGGCTATTGGTTATCAATATCCTAAAACCTTATTCGATATAATGTCTACAGATTATACCATTCAAATATATTATGTGTTATTGGATTCTACAAATATACAGATACTATTCAGAATGTCATAACTTCTCCATAAATATTATTTTGTACAGTTTTGTTTTACTTATAATTCATGCCTTTATCATACTTTGCGGCATTGCTGCATGAAGGAGGTGTGCATGCCAAAACAGAAAAGTTTTTTTGAGCCATTCATGTAAAAAGGATATACAGGATGTCATCTGATGACTTTTAATGACATCTGATGACATTGCTTTTTATGTTTCGGGTATAAAGCGGTTCTTTGTCGTGTATTAATAGTGAACTAACCCTTGAAAATGAGATGCCATGAACATACAAGAAGCAAAGAACATCAGGCTTGTTGATTTTTTAGCCGGATTCGGATACGAACCGGTAATACAGCGTGGGAACAGCGTATGGTACAAATCGCCCTTCAGGACGGAAAAGGAAGCCTCTTTCAAGGTTGACCTCCATAAGGAACTGTGGTATGATTTCGGTCTGGGGAAGGGAGGGGATATTATAACGTTGGCCAAGGAGATTTATCGGACACAAGATATAGGTTATGTATTACAGTGTATTGAGAATAAAAGAGCCGTACTGAAACCGGTTACTGTTTCCTGTCCGTTTGAAAAGGCATATCCCGCCTTTCAAGATCTGAAAATCATTCCTCTTGCCAACCGGATACTGCTTACTTATCTGAAGGAACGGTGCATCGATCTGGAAACTGCCCGAAAAATATGCAGGGAAGCCCATTTTAAACGGAATGGGAAGAATTATTTTGCCATCGCTTTCCCTAATATTTCCGGAGGGTACGAAATCAGGAACAGGTATTTCAAGGCTTGTATTGCTCCCAAGGACATCAGTCGCATCATTAGCACGCCGGAAAGCAGGATTTGCTATATTTTTGAGGGGTTTATGGATTTTCTGTCTTTCAGACTGGCTTTTCCATCTTTGGAAGAGGGGGATTATATAGTGTTGAATTCTGTCAGTAACTTACAGAAGGCTTTTTCTTTCCTTTCACAATATGACGGCATCCGTTGCTGTCTGGATAATGATACCGCCGGGAAAAATGCGGTGCAGGCATTAAAGGACAAATACGGAATCCGTATATGCGATCTTTCGCATGAATATTCCGGATATAAGGATCTGAATGAATATTTGTGCGGGAAGAACAATCTGCTCCATATCTAATAGAAGTTTTGAAAAGACTGCCTTATGATATGCCCTTGTTTCCTTCCTGTCATATGTGGCAGAAGAAAACAAGGGTGATTTTTCATGTGGTGATACTATGTTAATAGTAGAATGTGGTCAGATGCGTTTTATGGTCTTTTACAATCTTTACTTCCTGCATCTGTCCGTATATCTCACGCATGGATACCGGACAATCCATCTTTTCCCATTCTTCCGGGGAAATCCTCATGTCGGAATGCCTGAAACACAGCATGACCATTTCCTGAGAATCCTCTTCTGCGAATATGGTACCTTCATGATCGTTGACAAACTGTTTGAGTCCATCCTCATCCTTACAGGATATTTCTCCGACGTACATATCCTCGCCCGACCGGGTGTTTTTGCGGATATGGATTTTGAACCATTCCCGGCTTTCCGGCTGTTCAGGTGCGCCACACTCCCACAGGGCTATTTTCGCATCGTAGTAAACCTCCCCGTTTTCACATGCCCCGTAATGCCCCCAATGCTTGAAACGGCCGGTAGTCCATGCCTTGAACCTTACATCGCCTGCCTTTACCAACAGACACTCACCGCCATGCATATCGCATTTGATACCCTCTTTGTCACGGGACACGAATGGAACACGGGAAAAATCCCGGAGTATAATGTCATCTCCATATACGGCATCTATAAAGAACAGCCGGGAACGCTCACCATAACCGGAAACAAAGAACAGGTTGTCTCCTGTCCGTAGATACCGGTCGGAGCGTGTCTTTTCGATGTGTTCCACCATGGTATTCACTTTATCTATATCTTCCTGTACAAGTCCGTGTATCCGATCATACCAGTAGTTCAGGCGGATGAAAGTTTCTTTGCTATACTTGTTTGTTGTCTGAATCATAATTTTCTTATTTCGTGATTAAACATTTCCGGCTTTGGCAAAGCCGATATTTCTATCTCTTACATGTCAGACATTTGTCTTTTGCTCTGATAGTGCAAGGCTTGGCGAAAAAATACCGCAGCGAAGCGAGGATGATTTTTTCAGCCAACCAGTCCGAAGGACCGCCTTGCGCATCAGAAGCAAAAGGCTACCTTTACATGTAAGAAATAGAAATGCTGACTGATATATGATTCCAAAATAAAAAAGGTGAGTATTTACGATAATATCCCAAATAGGCTTATCTGATTTATAATAACTGAAATCTTAAACTTTGAAAAGGAATTGAACGTTTTCAGATACAATACGTTATATTTGCATTTTTATAAGAAAAAACTACCGTCATAGTACCCAAATGACGGCAGTTTTATAAAAATTGCAAAATCGTATTAGAGTACGACTTGATAAAAGCAATACAAAATTACTTTTCAGTATTGTGAGTTCCTGAAGCTGTAATTTTGCATACAAGACGGTCATTTTGGCGTGAAGCATTGTTATCCCATTGCAAGGGACGGAGGTTGGATAGATTATCAGTTCCACCTTTTGAAACAGGAACGATATGGTCTATTTCCCAACCATATTCACTATTTCTATTTCCGTAGAACCTTCTTCCAATCCAAGCCTTGCATTGGTCTTGACGCCAAACAGCCGGGTCATTTCCAGCAACTGGTGTTGCCTTTTCCCATACTTGTTGAATGGTTTCTTCTGAAAAAGCCATAATATGCAATTTTAATTCGGGGAATCTTTGTATACGATAAGTTTATGTCGCCCCTGCAACAAGATTGTATCGTATATGTCTCTTATTCTCAGTTTTCAGGGGAGAAGTCTATAAAAGCCTGTCGCATATCCTCACGGACTTTAAGAAAAGGCTTGCGATACCTTATGGAAAAGGTAAACAAAATGAGTGCCAATACCCTTTTCCTGACAAAATGTCATAGCAATCTATGCCCAAAGTTATCAGATATAGAATAAAGAAAATTTGTAGATATAAATAGAACAATTATTTCAATTGAAGTACAAGACCGCGGTGGTAAAGAAGCGAATATCATCGTCAAAGGGGAACGGAACAATCAGATTATGTTTGAGGAACAGTTTGATTATAAGGACGAAGAAAAGTACTCTTTACGTCTTCATCTTCTGAAAGGGCGATTTATGGAAAAATTTTCGAAACTTGGCGAGAGTGTAGGTATTCTTTGTATCCGTAAACTATTCAATGATATAACGATACGGAGTAAAATGAAAGCTAATCCCGATTATAGAACACTTGATAAATAAAACGTTATGGAAGCTCAAACAACATGGACTGCTTTAAGGCATAGTCTCAAGATAAATTATTGGAGTGACCAAAAACAATGCTGGGTTAAGAAAGTAAAGAAAACCGCAGAGCAAGCTCCCAAGGTTAAATTTAGATAAAGGCAGGATTATTAGAGCCTTCAAACATAGTTCCTATTCTGACGTTGAAGTTCTTGCCCGTATTCTTATAGCGGTACATTCCATCGCCACGGTTATATACTTTGGACGTAGGGGTCATAAGGAGAAACAGGAATACCGTTTGCCCAGCGTTGCTGTTCCAGATACTTGATGCAGCTTTCCTCTGTAGGAAATGCTTCCAAGAGGTCATATAAAGAAGTGAATTTACCAATATTCATCTTACTAAAGTTTATAGTTCTTGCTATATATAACTCTGGTGAGAAAAGTTGCTTGGGAAAACAGTTATCTGTGTATATAGAAATACCGCCCAAAACTCTTGTTCTGAACGGCATTATTGGCAAAGTTAGTTAGGGTATTGTCGTAAATACTCACCATAAAAAACTTATAATCTGCCGGTTCTGTAATAAGAAAGCCATGAAACCCTCTCTTTTTATCGTTTCCATGACTTTCTTATGTTTATGTCGTGATACTTGGAAACGGGTATTACCAATGATTAAATGTTTCCACCCTGTTTTTTTCCAACAGAACAAGAATGTCCTTTTCCTTATATAATAATTTGCCTCCTACTTTGTAATAGGGCAACCTGCCGTTCATTCTGTAATCAGCCAGCGTTCTTCGTGTCAGCTTTAATTTCTCCGCCAACTCGCTGTCGGTAATGTAACGCTCTCCGTTCAGGACCGGACGAAAGTTTTTCTCCTGGTCATCCAGCATTTTGGACAGGGTGCTTATGTTCCGAAAAAAACGTATAATCTCAGGGCTTTCTTTGGTCAGTATGAATTGAGTCATAAGGATTCGGGGGTTACATGGTGAATACTGTTTTCCAAATAACGTATAATCTCCTGACGCCTGTAATATACCTTGCGGTCTATATGGCTGTAAGGGATAATCCTGCTTCTCCGAAGTTGCAACAGCTTTCGGGGCGAGACATTCATAAGCATACACGCTTCCTGGTTATCAATCCAGTCATCCATACTACAGATGCCTCCTCCGCATGTTTCACGCATTTTCTTTTCAACGGCTTCCAAAGCCTCATTCATTTCCATGAATGCCTTAGCTTCGATACATACAAACTCCATAAACTCTGCTTTTTTTGTCCGGCACGAAAATACGGGAAGTAAAAGTCGTGGGCAAAAGGATGTCATCAAACGGCATCAGATGTCATCAGATGTCAGAGACCGCTCTGTTTGGGGCAGCAAATTAAAAGAATGGCTAAAAGTCTGTTTCTTTACCGGAAAAACAGTATTTTTATCCCGGGCAATCTGTCCGAAAATAAAAAAACAGGAAATATGGAACTGATAATCAATGCAACATTATTACTAGCGGCTATCGTTCTCTGGATATACGGACAATACTGGAGGAAAAAGTGCGGCAAGGTGCTATGCCAATATGCAGCAGCCTACGATGAGCGGGAAGACAGGGAGAAACCGCTACGTCAAGCCATCATAGCAGGAAATCCTCATGCACCGCTGTTATATGCGCTGACTTGTCCTGAGCTGTTTGATAAAGTCCGTCCGTTGCGATTGTTCTCATTCGGGAGCATTCGCTGCGTGTTTGCCGGCTATTATTTTCCCAAACGCTTTGAAAGCTGGCTTTGTGATGACCAGTTGGCATTCGTGCAAAAAGTATATGATTTCAAGGATGGAAAAGACAGCTGTACGGAATATTTTTCACAAGCATTCCTGCTTCTTTCCACTGATGAGGATATTACTGCCATGTTTATGCCGTGCAGCACATCAGACCGCTATTACAGACGTTTCTCAGGCATTGCCAGTTTTCTGGAAACGCATGGCTATGTCCGTTCAGGACTGGATTTAATATGCATTACGGAAAGCAGGGAGTGTAAACACGCCTCAGAAAAACGTTCCGAAATAAATACCGCCAACTATATGATGTCAAACGCCCTGTATGGGAAGAGGGTCGTGATTGTCGATGACTTGCTGACCAGCGGGACCAGCCTGCTGGAATACGCCCATAACCTGGAAAGGGCCGGTGCCAAAGTGGAGGGTGCCGTATTTCTTGCCAGAACCTTTCAGATGCCTTCGCCGGCAAGAGTAAAACGCCTGGTATGGAAACGCCATCTGCTTGCCCGAATTTGGCGAAAACAGGCGGGGTATTTTCTGTAAATTGTAAAGTTTACATTCGGATTTTACAGTTTTACACTTCAAAAATTTACACTTATTATCCTCCAACAATAATTTTGAGATTATACAAACTTGATTATCAAAATGATATGATATTCATATAAACAGAAGCGGACAGTACGGCATAGATTTTTCACTAAAGATGGCATATACTCTTGAGAGTGCGCACAAGAAAGGGTATTTCAGTAATAACCTTTAAAATACAGGAGATACATGCCATGATGTATATAGACAATGAAGTGCTCGAGAAAATGATAATGACCATAGTGGAAGGTTTTGACCGCATAGAGAAGAAACTGGACAGGATGGGACGTGTGAAAGAGTTCTTGAACGGTGACGAGCTTTTGGACAACTATGACATAGCCCGGCTGCTCAACGTGTCGCTGCGGACAGTCGCCCGTTACCGGGAAAAAGGACTGATCCGCTATTACCAGACGGATGAGAACGGTAAGAATTTCTACAGGAGTTCGGATATACAGGATTTTTTGCAGAAACGGGGAAAGAAAAACTGAACGGGAGAATGTGGATATGCGGAAGTTGTGCTAACTTTGTCTTATAAACGATTGTTATGAAGACAAATACCAATTCCAGATATGCCGTTGCGGTCCTTATTGACGGGGATAACGCCTCCTTTGAGAAGATGGAGGATATAATGGGCTTTGTTTCCCGTTATGGGGATGCCGTCGTGAGACGAATTTATGGAGATTGGACGAGGAAATCGCTTTCCGCATGGAAGGAAACTGCCCGGGAGCATGGATTCAGGCTTGTACAGGCTTCCTCCCATGCTCCCGGAAAGAACACGACGGATATTGCACTGGTCATAGACGCGATGGATATTCTTCGTGACGGGCGGGCGGACTGTTTCTGTCTGGTAGCCAGTGACGGTGATTACAGCCTGCTTGCCCAACGGATACGGGAAGCCGGATTGAAGGTGCTGGGATATGGGGAGGGCAAGACTCCCGTATCGCTGGTACGGTCCTGTTCCGTGTTCCTGTATGCCGACCGGAAGGAAAACAAGGTTTCGGACAATACTCCCGAATTCTTTATCCGAAGGGACATGGAGTATTTTGACAAGGCTTTTGAGCAAGCGGCTGACGGCAAAGGGGAGGTGTCCCTTTCGCTGATCGGCGGCGCATTGAAAAAAATGATGCCCAAATTCAAGGTCAGGAGATATGGATGCAAGACATTGGGCAAACTTTATGAAAGGCTGGACCGGTACGAGCTGGTCATGACAGACAAGGGAGTGGCAAGTGCCGTGCGGCTGAAAGGCTGAACCGCACGGCGGGAATAATCAGGAACCGTCAGTTTCCTTTTATGCATCCTTGCCATGGCATAAAGGAAACTGACGTTCGTTGTCTATACCGGGATGGGATTTATCCGTAGTGTATCGAGATTGAGATAGGCCCCCCGGTAGAATGTCCTTCCTTCCCTGAGCATGCGCCACAGGATGTCGCAACCGGTTTGTGCCAGTATGGAATTGATGAAAAGGTCCTGCTTCTGCAAGGCTTCCGCCAGCGAGCAGCTCGGCCCCGAATCCTTTTCCTTGATGGTGGAGTAGCGTACCTCTTCGGTAATGACATTCATGCGGGGAATGGCCAGGTATTCGTTGGATACGGGCTGGAGGATCTTGCTACGGATGTTCCCTATCAGGACCTGTCCGGTGGTCCGGGCATTGCCGAAGTCCATCCAATATATGGGTGATTGCTCGTTGTTGGAAGTGTGTTCCCGGTGTTTCTTCAGGAATCGCCAGAGGTTCATCCGGGAGCGGGTGTTGTCAGTACAGGTGACGATGATGTTCGCCAGGACGGGTTCTTCCCGGTCCGCAGAGGCTTTCAGCGGATAACGCTGCCCTTTTGCCTCCCACGAGAAGCCGAAAAAGCGGTTGATGCGGGTCACAAGTGCCACCGCCTTGTTCAATCCGAGTTCCGATCCGCTGAACAGCTGGCGTCCGATGTTCGCTTCCGTAACGGTATCGGGGTCGAAGACCGTCACGTGCAGCCCCGGATGTCCGAGTGCCTGCAATGCCACGCTCATCCGCGCCAGACCGGTGGCCACCTGTGAGCCTGTACCGCCCGCACCGATTACGAAGACGGTCACGGGATGGTAGGGGTTGAGCAGGTATTTGTCTGTATAATGAATCTTTTTCATGCCAGTAAGTCTTTAAGTCGTTTGTTCATGGGTTTCAGTTCGTTCTCGTCAAACGGATTGGTGCGTGCCTTTTCCGTTACCGAGACCAGGTTGCTTTCAGTCGGATTCCTGTTTCCTCCCAAATGGGAGAATTCGCTGAGCCAGAAACGCTTTTCCCAATATTCAAGGAGCTTTGAGAACGTCATTTCTTCCGGAGTTTCCAGCGAGGCGTTTCCCAGACAGACACTGCTGCCCGTGACATTGAAGAAAGGAGCGAGGAAAAGCGGGCTGTTTTCCGCCAGGACTTCTCCCTTGTAGGAGAATATCTCCATCCTGTCGCCGGAAACCTTGTAGATGACGCCGGGCATATTGAATGTCCCGTCGGGAATATTCAGGCTTCCGGCAAAGAACATCTGCCGTTTTCCGGGCGGATTGTACCAGATATACCTCTCGTGCCCCTTGCGGACATCACACCACAGCATGTTGGCGGGGATTTTCCCGTGCGGCACATTCAGCCGGTCATCCATATAGGATTCCACCAGGGCGTTCATGAACTCATAGGTAACGGGAGCGGCAGCCTCCATCCTGCCCCTGTCGTTGATGGGATGCAGTTCGAGGTAATACGTCCCGCTCCTATAGTTGTTCTCACGGTATTCATATGCGATCAGTGCCGCCTTGGGCACCATTATCTGTTTAAGTTTGCCAGTCAATTCATTCATATCGTTCATTTTAGAAGTTATCAGCTATATGTTTTGTAAAACGGTCCAGCCATTTGGAAAGCCTTTCCGGGTAGTCGCCCATTTGTAGGAGACAGTCCGTTTCCGGTGTCAGTAGCTTGTATGTGACCGGGGTAAGGGCATAAGTCTCCTGGTAGTCCGAGTTCATATACCCCTTTATACACTCTGCCAGTGCATCGCAGGTGGAATAGACCAGCATGACCTGGCTTTCCATTCCCACCGGGTAAAAATCGCGCTCCTCCTCATACGCCCAATCGTACAGGTAGTCTGTGAGGTCCGGGCTTTCCGGGGTAATCAGTGCCATGCCCTCCCTTATCAGTTCCAGCAGTTTTTGCTCCTTCCCCTTTTTTGCCCGGTAATTCCGTACTGCCTCTTCCAGAGAGTTACAGAACGGTTTTCCCGACATCCGTTTGAGAGCTTCTGCCCGTTTCCCGGACTGGTAGGAATCCGCCAGCCGCCTGTTCGCCCTGATCTCTTTCGGGGAGGCGTCGGAATCCCGGTTTTCCCAGTCTTCCAGTTCCTCTATGGCAAAATCATAGCAAAACGCCTCGGTGACATTGCAGACTCCGTGATGCCGGACGAATTGCCGGACGAACTCCCTGACAATGTTCCTCAATGATACGGGAAGCCGTTCCGTAAAGTCGATGGGAATCCAGAACAATGCGGGTTCCGGCCAGTCGTGGTATCGGAACAGGCAGAAGTGGAGCCTTCCGTCTTTCTCTTCCAGATTGACACACTCCGGCACGTTCTCTTCCATAACCTTGTGCAGTTCGATGATTTTCAGACGGGGGCTGCCCCCTTTCCTGTATCGGAAAGGGAGCTTTATACCCATAAGTCCGGCATAGTTCAATGCCGATTGATAGAGATAATTGAAATTATCCGGTGTCGTGAGATTGACCAGGGAACCGTCATGTTCGTATTTATGCCAGAAATCCGGTGCGAAAGGAGTGATTCTGCCGGTCAGAAAAGCATTGTGCCTCCCGGTGGCGGCAGTATCCTTCTTTTTTGTCCCGAGATTCCTCTTCGGATGTCTGATGCGCCGATCGAGCGGATAATGAGTCCCGCCAGATTTTCCTTGGCTGATTCTGATAGCTGTCTGCATGGTTTGTCCTCCTTTTTCTTTCTCTTGCCCATACGCTTATCCTTTCACTCCGATGGTTGTCTTGAAGCGGTAGACCGCCTTGTCCTCCTCCCATTCCGGCCCGTGAACGGTCGCCGTTGTCAGTTCGGGATAGGTCATGGAGTAGAAGTCCATCACCTCGTTTACGGACAGGCTGCTGTCCGGATCGCTCAATACCAGTTCCTTGGAGTCCTTCTTGAATTTGAAAATTCTCTGTAATCCTTTGATTTCAAGTGCCATAATTTTTCTATTTTATAAGGTTCAACAATATACCATGTCCATTTGTGCCATGTCCGTCATGCGGCATTCCTTCGGGAAGTCCGGATATTCTGCGTACGGGTCTTCCCTGAGCATTTCCCGGTCATCCTCGCAGTCCTTGTCGAAGTTGTACATTACAGCCTCCTGCACCGGTGCATACTGTGACGGAGCCGGTTGCATCCATTGCTTTCCGTCTATCTGCGGTTGCGGCATCTGTACCGGTTGATGGAACTGGATACCTTGCGGTTGTGGAACCGGTTGCGGTTGTGGTGCAGGCTGCGCGTATTGTACGGGCTGCGTTTGCGGCTGTCCGGGATATACTGCCGGTTGAGGCGTTTGCGGTTGTGAGACGGGTTGCGGAACCGGAGACGGCTGCTCGGACAAGAACATCGGGATTTGCTCTCCGCTCCGGTATTGCGGTGCCGGGGCTGCCGCCGGTTGCGATGCCGTTTGTTGTGGAGCCGGCTGCGGCTTGGGCATTGGCGGTTGTTCCATACCGAACAGGCTTCCCTCCGATGCCTTTTTCTGCACTTCCGCCATTTTATCGTCGATTTCCGCTTGCTTGTCCGGAAGTGCCAGCACCTTTGCCTGCTTGAGCCATGTCAACGCTTCGGAATAGCGTTTGCCGGTCATGGCATCCTCCGCCTTCTTAAGCAATTTTTCCATCTTTTCCCGTTTCTCGCGGACCTCTTTGGACTCTTTCTCCACCGCAGACCTGGCGGCTTTGCTTTGTGAGGCCGCCTGTTCCGCCTGCTTCTCGAACGTTTCCAGGTTGGTAAGGATGCCCTGCGCTTTCTGTAAAGGTGTGCCGACAGCCTGCAGGAAGCCTGCGTCCAGCTCTTCCGGCGTGCCGTTCAGGATGAGCGGAACGATGCGTTCCCCATCCTTTACTCCTGACCGTCTGGGAACAACGGCCACCGTCAGGTTGTTGTTTACTCGTCTGATGTTGATGCTCAGGTCTGTGCCTGCCGTAATCATTTGGTTGATTGCTTGAAAAAACATAATGGTAAAATTTAAAATGTTATACATGGGTTTCCTTGAAAAAATCCTTCAGGATTCTCTGCCTGTCCGGATTCGAGGCGATGCCTTTCAAGGGCTCCAGATAGTAGCCGATACGTTTCGGTCCGTCCGTCGTATCGGGAATCTGTCTTTTTACAGGTCTCACACGGTTTGTGGTGGGCCATGCAGCCGGCATGACCGGAGCCGACGGGGTAAATGTAAAAGTTCTCATATCTTCAGCATTTAATGATTATACAAGCATGCCCATGGCAATCAGGACAAGGATTGTTTTCAGGATGAAGGTGAATGTCCTGAAGATAAGACTGACCAGAGTTCCCGACAAAAGGAACAGGACGAGCAGATACACGGGAATGATACCTTTGCTGTAGAGCAGGCATATTCCTGCAAGCAGAACCAGTGAGACCACTTGTTTGCAGATGTTTTCGATGAGTTGCAGTTTCATGTCTTTAATTTTTTAAGAATGAATAAATAATCCCATCGGGATATGTTTTCCCGATTTTATAGGCCTCCGGCCCTTGGATTGCCTTTTTGCGCAAGGCTTGGCAAAAGAAAATACCGCAGCGAAGCGAGGATGATTTTCTTTTAGCCAACCAAGCCCCCAAGGGGGGCCGCCTTGTGGCAAAAACGAGGCAATCCAAGACCTTTGCCGCTTAAAAGCGGAAAACGTATCTTGCACATATAAAAAGAGAGGCACGGACCCTAGTCCGCACCTCTCTTGTACCCTGACATGCCGGCAACCGCTTACATGGAGCCATGTGGCCGGGCTTCTTCCGGATGGTTCCGGAATATCTCTCCGGTCACCTCATTTACCGTTTCCAGCACGCCGTCCAGAAACTCCTTCTGCGTGAGCTCCCCCCGCTCTATGCGTACCAGTTCCGTTTCCCAACCGGAGGTGAGGGAGGCTTCCGCCACTTTCATTCCACGTACCGTCTCATATAAAAGAAGGCCTTTGGGGGTCGGGATGATGTACCTGCCCGAATAGCGGATGTATTTGCGGTCCAGAAGCGTACGGATGATGTTCGTACGTGTGGATACGGTTCCCAGTCCGGCCTTGTCCATATAGTCCGTCAATTCCTCGTCCGTATAGGGGGAAACAGGCAGGGATTTCCTGTGTATGAGGCTGCATCCCGCCACCGGCAGCGTCTCCTCCCGCAAAAGTTCAGGTGGAACGGGGCAGAGGACACAGTTTTCTGAAACAAGGTGTTCCCTCTGGAAGACACCGAGCCATCCCGTTTCCAGGATACGGTATGTACGGATTCGGAACTTGCGTGCGGCGCATACCGTTTCAACCGTTGTGTATTCCACCTTACACGGTGGCATGAACGTTTCCAGCATCCTGCCGACAATGAGCGTGTAAACCAGCCTTTCCTCCCTGTCCAGCTCGCCGGGCTGTACGCCGGTGATGACAATGGCATGGTGCTCCGCCGTATCCTGTGTCCCGGTCATACCTTTCCTTGCCGTAAGGTTAACCATACCGGCATATTGGCGGAAATCCTTGCCGGACAGCAACTTTTCCATAACCGGAGGTAACATGTCATACACATCCCGGGGCAGCAGGCGGCTGGAAGTGCGCGGACAGGAGATCAGTTTTTTCTCGTACAGGCTCTGGGTGATTTCCTGTACCCGTATGGCCGTCAGGTTATGGTAACGGTTCGCATCTTTCTGAAGCTCGGTCAGGTTATAAAGGGCCGGCGCGCCGATTTCCTCTGTCCGGCTGCCGACAGCCGTGACACGTGCATACCCTGCCGCCTTGCAGTCCTCGTACAGTTCCAGGGCGTCCCGGCGGTTCCCCAAGTCTTCCACGTGGCGCATCTTCATTATTTTCCCGTTCTTGCAGAGGCTGATGAACACGGGCCAGCTGTCAGCGGGAATGTGGTTCTCCCTCTCCCGGTACCGTCCGCTTATGGCCGCCAGTACAGGGGTCTGCACCCTGCCCAGCGAATTGTTTCCGAAGCCTACCGCCTTGCAGACGGCATAGCTTGAATTGACCCCCAGAAGCCAGTCGGCCTTGTTGCGGCTGTCTGCCGCCAGGAACAAGTTGTCGAACAGGGCGCATGGGCGGAGGTTTTCCATGCCTCTGGTGATGGCCTCGTCCGTCAGGGATGAGATCCACAGGCGGAGGCAGGGTTGCTTGCATCCCAGAAAGCGGTAAAGATACCGGAACAGCATTTCCCCCTCACGGGAAGCGTCGGTTGCCGCAATGATGGTGTCGCACGCGTCGAACACCTTGGCTATCACCTTCAACTGGAGTACCGCATTGATATCGGGATTCCATCCCGTATCCGTCTTGACGTGCCTTACCGTCAGGAAAGGAGGGGGCAGCAGGGGGAAGTCCTCCCGCTCCACCCATGACGTACCGGAATCTTTCGGCATCGCCAGGGAAAGCATGTTGCCGTATGTCCATGTCACCATGTATCCGTTTCCGGTCATGTATCCGTTCTCTTTTCTGTCTGCTCCCAGAACTCTTGCTATCTCTCTGCCCACATTGGGCTTGTCAGTCACTATCGCTATCATATTCTTTTTCTTTTTGATGTTCCGTGCCGTTTCTGGCGGCACGGAACGTGGGTTAAACCTGTTGTTTCCCGGTTAAATTTCCGGTGTCTCCTTCTGACGGAGACCGTTTATTTCCATGACCGGTCTGCCGTTGCCGTCAGGTACCAGCTTCAGCGTGGCGTCCATCGTCAGGCTGATGACCGGTGTGCGGAGTTTCAACGGGGCGATTTCCGTTTCCTTGCCTTGCAGCAACAGTTCCATGTCACCGCTGGTTTCCAGTTGTTTTTTACTGATGCCGGCGGCCTCCAGACCGTTCCAGTCAATGTCTTCCGCCTTATAGATGTGGCGGACATTCTGATTCGTATTCATACGATTCGGGGATTTTAGGTTTGTGTAATTCGTTCTGTTTCCCTTTGGCCGGGTTATACCGCCTGTGAAGCGCCTTTCTTCTGTTCCTGCTGCTGCCCCTGTGCGGTCTCCGTCTGTGCGGCACGACGGGAAGTATCCCGGCGGATATCCGGATTCTCCTGGAAATATTGCAACTGTCCTGAATAGGGGTTGACTTTCAGGTAGGAGCTGAAGGACTGCCCGTTGTTTTTCAGCCCTTCGACAAGGATGGTCTTTCCATCCTGAAGGTTCGCCCTTTCCTGTGCCGTGAACACATGACCGTAAACCTCCGCCGGGATGCGTGGCGCCTGCTGCTCGTTGAACCCGTCCGGCGTGCGTGAATACATCGTCCTTCCGGTATTCATGTCCAGTTTGACAAACGAGGAGAATTCCTCTCCCGTACGTCCGATCATGTTTTCCAGATAGACCGCCTGTCCCTTGCGCAGGGTTTCCTTGTCCTCGGGTGTCAACTGCACATTGCATATTTCCTTGGGGATATAGATCTCCCCCGTTTCCGGGTTGTGGCGGGTGTAGTTCGGGCGTCCCGTTGTCTGGTCTATCGTGACAAATGAGGAGAATGTCCCGTTTCTGTTCTTGAACTTCATGTCCTCCACCAGGATGGTATGCCCCTCGCTGAGCATCTTTATCTGGGTGGGCGAGAGCGGCACGCCCCCGATGGAACGCTCGTTGAAAATCTGGTTTTTCGGGAAGATGAACTCCAGCCCCCTGCGCTCGGCGCTGTACTGGAGCGTGGCGTCGAACCCCTTTCCCGCCTTGGAGGTCATGCCCTCCACCTTGACGGGCTGTCCCTCCTTCAGCAACCTGATTTCCTCGTCCGTAAGCCTTACCCCGCTCACTTCCTGCGGGATGTAGACATGCTCCTGGCGGACAGCGACCAGCTCGTTGGTGTTCTTGTCGATGGAGATCAGGCAGGGGGTATATTCACTGCCACGCAGGTTGAGTTCCGCCACACGCCCCATGTTGCCGCTCTCACGCAGGTTCTTCTTGTCCTCCTCGCTGAAGTTGAATCCGAAATAAGGGCGTTCCAACTGCGGCTCCTTGCGTATGCCGTGAATGGCCAGTCCCACCTGTCCATCCTGTTGCGGGATGAGTGAGAGCCTTGCATCCAGTTTGGCTGTCAGCAAACCGGAAAGATGGATTGTCAGGGGCACCAGCTTGTTGGTCTTGTAGCCCTTCAGCATGGAATCAAGGAGTCCCTGCTGTTCCAGCGAAGCCTTTGAGATTCCGACCTTTTCCAACTCCTCCCAGTTGACCATGTTCTCATTATACCGGTAATGCGGTCCTTGCGACTCCTGCGCTGCCTGTTGAGCCTGGGGCTGCTGCTGTTGCTGTGCCGCCTGCTGTACCTCGCTCTGTTGCAGGGGTTCCTGCGGTTGTGTCTCTTTGTCTGCCATAGCTGTTTTTTCTTTTTGGTTTACACTTTGTTCCTTCTTGTTTTCTCTCGGACGGATTTCGTAGCGTTTGAGGAACTCCTTCACTGCGTCCGTCTTTTTCCCTTCCGCCAGGTCCTTGATGGCCTGCTTGTTCATCTTGTAGTCGTGGAAGGTCATGCGGAGCAGGCGGAAATGGGTAGGTTCCTTGAGCTGGCTCCAGAAATTCTTGATGAAGTTTTCGAGTATGCTCGAGTTCTTGTCGAATTTCAGGAATGAGTTCTCATTCTTCTCGTCCGCCGGAACCGTCTTGACCTTCCCGTCCTTGTCGATCTCGCTGACTACTTGTACACCGGCTTTCGGGTCGCTCTTGTTATGGACCAGCATCAGTTCGGTGATTTGTTCCACCGGAAGTGCATCATTCTTAGCCCTCGGTTTTCGGGTCCGTTTAGGCTTTTCGTTCAGGTTCTTTTCCTGTGCCATACATTTTCCTTTTAGGGGTTAATAAATTGCTTTGACGCTTCAAATGTATAGGCTAAATTTGAATAAAACGCTGATTTTCAAAAAGGTGTCATCAGATGTCATCAAATGTCATCATATGTCCGAAAAAGTGGTTTTCAGATGAGGGTGGAATGTCGGCGAACAGGGGGAAAGCCGGGCAAAAAGAAATATGCGACAAGAAAAAAGAGAAGCGGTATGTATGGCAGGAGAAGGAGCAGGCGGAACAAACAATGCGGAACCATGCAGAGCGGAGGGAGCTGAAGCCCCCTGTCTTCTCATGGCTTCTTTTATTTTTGCGAAAAGATTCTTGTGAGACCTATACCCCAGACGGTACATGTGGGATTTCGTGGGGTATGAGATATGCCTTCCTCAATATCCGATATTTTTTATCCATGCGTCACGTCGGTCGCAGTTTGCCCCTGTAATCGTTTCTCAAATCGAATTTGGATTGCCGCCGCATTCTTTTTCGTGAAAATTTTCCACGGCGAAGCCGCAAGGAAAATTTTCACGAAAAAAGTGTAGGAAATGCGGCTGGCAAGACTAATTCGATTTTCCTTTGATGAAGGGGGAAACTGTTCTGGCAATATCCATCCGCCTGTCCTTTTAACATATTATTTGCTAATACCATGTATGCTCATTTTTTTATAAAGGGTGGGGCGGCTTATTCCCAGCAACGCCGCCGCTTGTGTCAGGTTTCCTTTGGATATGGATATTGCCGTCTTGATTTGTTCAATGTTCCTTTTCTCGTCTTTCTGCAAACATTTGTCTATCTTTTTTTTCTTGGCAGAATTCGGAGCATCCGTTTCCGTCTGTTTCAACCGTAAAAAATCGGGAGTTATCAAATTTCCTTTGCATATCAATACCGCCGCATAAACAACCTGTTTCAACTGCCTGACATTTCCCGGCCAGCTATACCCCAACAGCATTTCTTTTGCCGGTCCGTCAAAACCCACCACCTCTTTCCGGAGTTCCGCACAAGACTGTTCCCTGAAAAAATCCGCCAGGGGAAGTATGTCTTCCAAACAATTTTGCAGCGCAGGTACGGTAATCGTAAAGTCATGGAAACGATACAACAAGTCTTTGCGGAAACGTTTCTCGGCCACCGCCTGGAACAAGTCCTCGTTGGTTGCCGCGATGATACGCACATCCATCCGCCTGTCCTGTTTCCCGCCCACCGGACGATAGCTCCGTTCCTCCATGGCACGCAACAACATCCGTTGTGTCTCTATTGAGAGATTCTCCACTTCGTCCATGAACAAGGTGCCTCCCTGCGCTTCCAGGAAATACCCCGCCTTTTCCTCGGTAGCCCCTGTGAAGGCTCCCTTGACATGGCCGAAAAAGGCGGAAGCGGCCAGATCTTTGGACAAACTGCCACAGTCAACCTTAATATACGGTTTGTTGGCTCTGAGACTCCTCCTGTGTATCTTATTTGCCAGATGTTCTTTTCCGGTTCCCGTGTTCCCCAGTATCAACACTGTCATGTCTGTTGGTGCAACCAGGTGGATATATTGGTTCAATTCGCAAAAAGAGGCACTCCTGCGTTCGTAAATCACTTTGGAAAAAGTATCGTTTGCCGCTTTTATCTTTCTTATGGCGGGTAACAGCTTGTCTTCAACCAGTGGTTTGAGGATAAAATCCTCCGCACCTAATTTCATGGCATGGACGGCAGAATGTATCTCCTCATAGTTGGTCATCATTATGAACGGATGCATGTACCCGTTATCCCTCATCCATTTCAACAAGGCGGTACTTTCCCCGTCCGGCAGCCTTAAATCCGCCAATACCATATCATCCTCATGGATGGAACCCCTAATCATTTTTTTTGCCTGTGCCAGCCCGTGTGCCTTCATTGTCTTAAAGTCCGCCTTTTGCAAAAGACTACAGATATAGTCACAGAACAAGATATTATCCTCAATAACAATCACTTTCATAGATTTTCTTTGCCTGTTGTGCCAAATAAATTATTTCTTTTCCTTTATCCAATACTTTTTGAACAGTCCGTTTCAATTCTTCAACCGAAAGCTCCCCGGAACCCTGAAGCAGCGCAAACAATTCACGTAGCGGTTTACCGGCATGAATAATCTCCCATGAGCATGTCAGATGGTGTACCCACTCCTTCAGTGCCTCGTGATCATTCTTTTCCGCACTCTCAGCCACCGCTTCCATATCCTTTGCGGTTTCCTCAATCAAGGTATCAAGCATCGCCTTTTTGTCTCCATGCTCCAACAGAGTATGGAAATCAATTTGTTCCAACTGCCTTTCGTTTCCTAAGCATTCTGCGCATACCTGCAACAATTCCTCAGCCGAAAACGGTTTTTTCAAACAAGCCGAAAACCCCGCCTCACGCAGGTCTTCCGCCTTGCAGCTCCCCGAAGCGGTTGCCGCTATGACCGGAATGCTCCTTGAATTTCCCACTTTTGCCATGCGCAGGAGTTTCAGCACCTCAAACCCGTTCATCTGTGGCATTTTCAAATCCGTAATCAACAGGTCATAGCTTTGGCAACGTACATGTTCCATCAAGTCACGTGTATTCTCACATACCGTACAAGTGACTCCATGATGCGCGAACATTTCCCTGATCGCAGCCAACAAGACGGTGTCATTGTCCAATACCAGAACCGTAAACGGCTGTATGGGAATCCTGTCCTTGTCGTTGCCGTTCACACTTTCCTCTGCCACAGGCAAGGGCAAGTAGACAGTAAAACGGCTGCCTACACCTTTCCGGCTTGTCAGCTCTATCCTGCCTTCCAGCAACTCGACCAGGCTTTTGACTATTGAAAGCCCAAGGCCGACCCCTTCTTCCGCAATCGCGTTGGGAAGCCGTTCGAATGCCGTAAAAATACGCGCCTGCTCCTCGTCATCCATACCGGTTCCGGTATCTTCCACCGTAAGCGCCAATATCCCTTTTTCAAATCGCGTACGTAATGTCACCGTTCCCTGTTCTGTAAATTTAATCGCATTTGACAACAGGTTGCTCCCTATCTGGATTATTCTTTTTTTATCCCCGACAACAACCGCATCCCCGGCACTTTCCATGTTTAAGGACAAGTTCTTTCCTGCCGCCAACGGCAGGAAATCCGTTTCCAATACCTCCATGACAGAGCATAACCTGAACGGGGCGGGACTGGCTTTTTCCTTGCCGCTTTCCAAACGGAAAAATCCCAGCAGGGCATTCAGCATGGAAGCCATATATTCTGCCACCTGCCGTATATTTTGGTTATACTCCTTACGTTTCAACGTCCTCCTCTCCGTGGCAAGCAATTCCGCATAGCTGCTGATGGTGGCAAGCGGAGAACGTAAATCGTGCGTCACCGCCAGCATGATTTTTTTTCTTGCTTCAATCAGCTTCTTGTTTTCAACGACAGTCTGCCTCAACTGCCGGACCGTATCCTCCAATCTTCTTTTATAGCGGTTTATGCGTATCATATACCTGTGTATAACCAGATAAGACCCTACTAATAACAGTATCATGAATGCCGTCAAACCAATGACTACGGCAAATGATTGTTTTTCAGCCTTTGCAATCCTATCTTCCCGTTTCTTCAGCTCTGTTCTTGCCGCCTTGTCCATGTGTACAATCATCTGCTGTAGCTGCTTGTTCAACATTCTGTTCTTTCCGGCTAAATAGTTCGTCTGCTCAGCCAGTTCCCGGGTATATGCCTGATGTTCGCCCACTACCTTTTGGTTGAGTGCATAAAGCATGGAAGCCGTGGAGGGGGAATCCGCCTTATCACGTTTTCTGAACAGCCTCTTCAGCAATCCCCCCTTTTTATTGGTTTCCCGTTCACTTTGTCTGGCAATAACCGGAATTTGTGCCGCAATTTCCTGACTGACCTCTTCCTGTTTATGCACCAGAGATATGATTTTTTGCATATACAGTTCCTTGTCTTTCCATAAAGTACGGATACTGTCCATGTGGGAGTTGGGATTGCTGTTGTTAAATTCATATAACAAGCTGTCAATATGCTGTTTCCGTTTGCGGAATGTAAGAAAATCCTGCTCGTTCCATTCCATGAAGGTTTCACACAATAAAGAAAGGCTAAGCATTTCCACATATATATCATTCATGTCATGTTTCTGACGGTTGATTCCCCGGACTTCCACTTCCCGGACCTTCATCTCTTTCCATTCATGGATACCGGCGTATACAATACAGCTTATGATTATAATTTTGGTGATGTACCCGACCGCTATTGGGGCGAGAAGAGGTTGCGAACATAAAGATTGTCCCAACAATTTATTCCAGCTTTTCAATTATCTACTTCCTTTTCTGATTAGTTATACTCAATTAAAAATCCTTTGCAAAATAAACCGACCAGTCGGTTTGTTTTGCAAAGGTAAGTTTTTTCCAAGAATAATGAAAGGAGAATTTGTTTCAGCAAATGATATTTAACAGCTTATCTGCCTAAAGACCAATGTTGTGGCTCAAAAAAAGGAAAGAAATACAAACGTTGAGATTACATTTTTAAGAACATACCCAAAAACGTCTTACCGATGGAGGTGTTCAATATCTGCCTGCTGAATTCCGCAGTATCGTTTACACACATCTTATGGTTGCAAGCCATATTTGAAAGGAAGTCCTGTTCCTTGGCAAAAAGTTCCTGGTACATTTGAGAAAAATCGTCCATATACTCGTGGGCGGAAGATACAAACTGCATATAATGCATCAAGCCATTACCATTCAATTGTTCAGGAAAACTGTTTATCACCCGTTCTATCGGATTCCGGTACAGCCTTAGAAACTCATCCCAATTTTTTTCTACTGCTGAGTCTATTTCGGTTGGAAGTTGGGATGCAGGAAAAAAACACATTTTCACAACCGCATCCACCAACAGTCTTTTGGAAGGAAAATAATGAATGACGGCCCCCTTGGATTTATGCACGGCAAACGCCACATCACAAAATGAAGTTTGTTTCATACCTTTCGCGATGAATAACCTATACGCCTCCTTAATAATCCTTTGTTTCAAGTTCGGGTTCATCTTACAGCTATATTACAGAAGAAATAGCACAGATGCAATCAACAACCCAAACGTGGCAGTGGAATGCCTAGAGATGAAGCTGACGCACCTGTGCTATATATCTTAATATAGCGCAAGCTGTCATATTCCATCTTATCTCTTTGAAATTTTCCACTTTTCGTTTGAAAGATGATATATGATACTATACTATGTCGTTTTTATCTGCGCAAAAATACGCTATTTATCGTTTATTTCCAAACTTAAACCACACTTAATAATACAGTTCCATAAGAAAAACGCCCGCTTTCAGGAACAAGCAGCAATATTTTTTCTCCAGATGTAAGTTCGTGCGTCTTCCAGAACTCATCCAAAATTGCGAATATAGCTGCTGAAGCGATATTGCCGACCTTTGGCAAATTCGTGAACCATTTGCCCTCATCAATTCCGATTCCCGTTTGTTTCAACTCATTTATTATTTTGTCATAAAAGAACATGGAAGAAACATGAGGCAGTACATAAGAAATCGTATCCGGTGATACTTTGTGTTTCTCTAAACAATATTTGATATGTTTTGCCCAATATGGTACAGCCTTTTGTTCCAATAATTTAATATCTTGTTTTACTGTAAAGAGTGAACGATCTACAAAATCTTGAGAATTAAATGCTTTCCAACTTTTTAATTCTCCATTTTCTGTTTTTTCTGCCCCCATAAACATACATGTTGGTAATTCATTCGCAAATGAGGTCATTTCCACCCATTCAACCTTTAAAGCCTTTTCATTACCAGGATTGTCTTGAAGCAATACAGCGCTGGCCCCATCACTCAACATGAAACGTAGAAAATCTTTCTCCAATGCCATGTATGGCTTTATTCCAAGATTAGCGCATTTCTCATACTCTAAATCATAGTTTTTGGATAGCAAGCCAGCTGATGCCAATTCTGAACAGCTACAAACAGCATTCTGTTTTTCACCAGATAAAATACTCCAATAAGCGATTTTAAATGCTTGAATGCATGACAAACAAATACCGGCTGATGAATATATTTCCATTGGCTTGTTTTTTAGCAAGCCATGTACCATAGAGGCGTGTGAGGGTAATATCTGATCCGGACTAGCAGTTGCGCACGCTAACAAATCCAAATCCTGCATTGGAAGAGGATGTTTCGCCAACAGACTATATATAGATTGTGCCGCCAAGTCTGCATTAGTATGTGTCATAGTCTGATTAGTATCAATGGCATAGAAGCGTTGCTTTATACCATTCTGTCTAAGCACAATGTTTTTGACACGAGAGTGTGAACCGGAAATTAAGCCCAAATACTCCTCTATTTGGTCATTGCCTATAGGAGAGTTGGGGAAGTAAACTGCTGTTGTTGTTATAAAAACTTCTTTCTGCATTTAAATTATATTTTTATTAAATTATAAATGAATATAAATTGCTTTTTTAGCTCTGGTATATTTAATCCGTTTTCTAGGGCATCATTATAAGATTGCCCAAAGAAAAGATATTTAAACTGTTTGGCAAGATACCTGCAATCATATTGTTTATTTATTTCTCCCTCATTCTGAGCCTGTTTCAATATTCTTTCCCACAACAACAATTCTTTTTGTGTTATTATTGTTGTTTCTTTTGTGAAATTAGGATAAAATTTTTCAGCTTGTAGAATTAAGTTCATATATGCTCGTGTTCCATTAGTTTTAGCTTCCGGCAAGATGAACTGAGTTAAATAATTCATAGTACGCTCAACATTAACAATATAGTGTTCTATAAATTCATATAAAGACATGGCCTTTGAAGTTTGCAGTTTGTTGTCAACATCCTGCTTTCGGAGTATATATTGATCTATCACATCAATAAACAATTCTTGTTTTGTAGGATAGTGATATGACATACATCCTCTCGACAAATTGAGGCTTTTCTCTATATCTTTTAAGGGGACCATGCTATAATCTTTTGTCAGAAACTGTTTGAAAGCAGTCTCCCTTATTAAAGCTTTTGTTTCTGAACCTTTTGTTCCTTTCATGATATTCTTTTTTTTGCATCATACAAAAGTAGTTCTTTTTAAAAGAATATGCATTTTGTTTTAGTATTATTAAATATGCCTTTTTTATATGAGTCAAAGCCTTTTATGCATTTACGGCACACCGATTTGCAACACCTTTTTATCTTTTGTTTCCTATGCGATATATTATTTTTCACTATATTTGTTTTCAAATAAGCCGATTAGTCGGTTTGTTTAACATAGGGGAACCCAAACAGAAAGTGGAATTTCAAACAGAGATGTTCCCCTGTGTTTTTCATTCCATATTCCGATAATTCATCCATATTCCATTTATTGCACTCAAAAAAAATACCGACTGGACGGTATTTTTTTGAGTGCAAAAGTATAAATATCCCCAACAAAAACAAAGGGAAAAGCCAATTATGCATCCTATCGGCAAAAAAATACCGGTAAAATGTACATTATTCGCTTTTCCCTATGAGGAACAATATGCAGTTGTCTTATCTCGAAACCATCTTTATATTAACCTGTACCCCCTGAGAGTTTAAAACACGAACCGGTGTCTTTTCTCCGGCTTTCAAATAGAACAAAAGATAATCTTTCGCACGCTGGGACTCGAAGAGACCTTTTTCACGGTATTCGGCAATCCACTTTTGGATCATCGGAATCTGCCAGCGGTTCATCAAGATATAGTAACCGAAATAATACTCCAAATCGCTCAAGAAAATATTGAGTTTCAGGTAATCCCACCAGAACTGCTCTTTCCTTTTGCTTTTGGCGTTGAGTATGACGACCTGATGCCCATAAGTGTCACGGGGATTTTCCCAATCCTGTTGGGAGACAAACACATCGGGAACCACATTGTCGGCATGGTCTTTTGCCGGAATGAAGTGAGACAAGGATTCGATGGAATCCTTTATCTTTTCATATAAGGATGGTTCGTACTCTTTGTTGTACAGTATAACATCCCGCAAACGGGTGGAAGTGAGATGGGTCACCACGGAACGTCCTATCATACAGTGATCCGGAACAGTCATTACCGATGCCAGCCTTTTCATGAATCTGATTTCCGCTTTTGCCTGTTCTTCCTTATCCGATTTTTTGAAAGGATAATCTGACCAGGCAATCTTCCGCATTCCCCGATGCAGGCCCGTGAGCTGCAAGCCCGCATAAGCGCAGAAAATGGAAGCACGAATAATCTTGAAGATAGGGGTACGGTCACCCTCGTGTGCCACGTAAGGCAGGTTTTCCACTCCAAAAAGCATTTCATTTTCCGCTATCAAGTCGGCAGAGATTGTCTTGCCTTCTTCCAGCCGTCCCTTAATCTTGAAATTACGTTTTTGATATCCCCAAGTGTGAACAGGCCGCGTAGCTATCAGCGTCACACAATAATTGCCATTTTGCGGCGTGAAATCTACATTTTGCGGCGTTGCATTGAGCATCAGTTCGTTCAGCAACTTAATCTTTTGGGTATAGTCCATAAACAATTGGTTTTAAGTGAAACATTTTGTTAACAGTGCAAATGTAGGCATCAAGTTTCGTACCGGAGTTCCGTTTTTCGCCGAAAATCACTGCAACCTCAATAATATATTCTATTTTCATTCGAGCAAACACTTTCCGTTCGGCAACAAACCGATTAACGGGTCTGTTTTTGCAAATATATCTTTTTCCCTTCAAACAAGAGGAAAATGCAGGATTTATTTTTCAGAAAACAATACATAAACAGGCTACGCAATCAATCCGCAATAAAAAGGGAGCATAAAAGAACGGTGGCAAAGGATACCAGAATCCGACGGGAGACTATAAGAACGAGATTTCCGTATCCGGCAATACATCGGAAATATTTTCAACCGGATTGATGGAAATTTTAGCAGCATGTAACCAAGACAACTTTTGCTTTAGTTTTTGCATCCAAATACTCATACGGACCTTATGTCCTTTTTCATCTGCCACATCCAGTTCTATACAGGCAATGACGACTATCTTTTTCTGCCTGTCAAGCAGCAACCGGTTAATCCGGGTGAAAAAATCTTCATCGTTGGTTGAGAAACGTGCCGCATTGGTTGCCGTAGCAATCGTGTCCCTGACTTTGACTGCAATCCTGCGCATCAACTCATCGCCTTTTGCCTGAAAAACCTCCTGAGTCTCCGCATCGTGCGTATGCCCCCTGTAATTCTTCACCTCGACCAGGAACAGCTGTCTGTTATCGTGAATGCCCAAGAAGTCCACCGCCTTGGTAGGTTGCAAGGCATTGCTTACCTTTTTGTGTGCCAAATGTTCATCATACTTGACAACAGCCCATTGGGGAGAACTAAACTTGAAGCTTATACCGCTTTCCTGAAAATCACTCATATCTGCTGATGAATTGTTGTTCCAAATCGTAAAATGCCGCATATTCCTCCAATATCGGATTGTTCTGTATGCCTGCCAAGGTTTCGCTTTCCTCTACCATGATTCCCTTATCTTCTTTTTTCAAGCCGAAGAACTTGACGGATATGTTCGTGTGCTCCTTGTATTCGGAATAGAGAGAAAGCGTATGTGTAAGCAGGTAGTCGTGAGTGGCGACGAAAATCTGCAAGCCGCATTCCTGAAGCACGCGGATAAACTTTGCCACGACTTTCACAAGAGCCGGATTCAGGTTGGCTTCGGGCTCGTCCCAGAACAGGATGGTGTCCGCATTGATTTCCCCATTCAGTATGAGGTACAAGATGGAAGCCAGCTTGCGGAGTCCTTCGGCTACCAAGTGCGCTTCCATGTTCCCTTTTTCTGTCTGTATATAGAAACGTCCGTTCATCTGCAAGACCTTGAACTGCAATTCCTGCTCCAGCAACTCGATGGCCGGTTTCAACGGATTGTCTTCCGACTCACGCAATATGGGGAGTGACAACGCGTGTGCCAGGTTGATATACGTTTGGTCAAATGAGATTTCACGTTTACTGCTCAAACCGATAAAGCCTTCGAACAAAGAGAACATCTCACGTGGGGGAATATAGATAAAGTGGCGGTCGTCCCACTTTTCGTCCGTTTCTAATTTTACAGTTGTTTTGGATGCGGATGAGAAGCTGTATTGCAACAGTTTGCCGTCTATCGTGACTGTAATGTTTGCCCTGCCTGAAGGCACTCCCTTGTTGACCAGGTTGCCTATGACATCCGGCTTGAAATAAAATATCATGTCTTCCGCCAAGATATACTCAAACTGTTCCTTGGAAGCTGAGTTCTTGCCGAGGAAGTCATGGCGTGCCTGCAAAGTTGCCGCCAAGCATTTGAGAACGTGCGTCTTGCCCGTACCATTCTTGCCAATAAGGACGTTTATCCCTTTGGTGAAATCAAACCGGGTATTTGCAAAGCCTGTAAAATCAGTTAATAATATGCTGTTAATCATTGAATATGTTTCATTTATACTAAGTAACTACAAAGGTAATTTAAAAAACGGAAGCGACAAACCCGGTTTTAAAAAAGTTATGATTATTAGCCTTATGTTTTAGAACTATCAATGATTTGCTGACAGCACCGGAAGCCCGTATTGGCGGAGGGAAACTTGATTTCAGTCTTATTGATGATACTCATGGATTTTCCCTTATTGACGATGAGAACCGAAACGAGTTTATTGGTTCATTCCAAAAAATAGAGGAATTGGATTGGGATGCCATAGCAACGGACAAAGGGCTGGATTACAAAATGTATAATTAAGAATAAAAAAATCAAGCGTTATTTTTCAGATGACCTATGGAAGAAAGGCGTTAAGAAATTCAGAATTACTCAGCGGAACAGGTGTTTTGGTTATGTGGATAATGGCGTTTTTTATGTGTTGAGGTTTGATTTGGATCATGAGTTGAGTGATGTGGGGGTAATGCTTTGTACAGTCTTGGTGTATTTTTAGTAGAAATAGAAAGCTGTCCAAAAACTCATATCCTGTTTATCTGCATTATGCTATGTTTTAGATAAGAGTTCTTGTACAGCTTGATTATACCTTTTCTATTTTAAGTCCTTTTACTAATTAACAAACAATCGCAAATTTATAAAGATTGGTATCTTGCTTACCTCCATATACTTTCAGAGGAAATTTAAGAATTACCAATCCTAATACTCATAACCGGCAGATTATAAATCCGCAGGGATGGAGAAATTTAATTCGTTTCTTTGTACTAGCATAAGTTTTAAATATTGGATATTTGTTGATTTTTAAATCAAATATAATAATACTCACGGCTTATGCTATTTTATTAGCAAACTATTTTGCAATTACAAACATAGGAACTAATATAAAGTTCGCATCTATTTCGTGTCCCATGTTTATTTTGTACAGAATAGGAATGAATCGGTCTGTCTGTTTTGAAAACATATCCTTTTTGCACCCAAAACGGAAATAGGAGTGGCGTTTTTTAAAAGATTGTTTTCCAAACCTTATCGTTTGAAAACTTTTACTGAACATAGACCACTCCCTATTAGGCTTACATCTCCTATTGATAGTGTTAGAATTCCGTATCATAATGGGATTATAAATCCACCGGAATGGGTACCAACGTCTTGATTCGCAGAATTCAATTATACAGAGTTATTTTCTCATAAATTCTAACTTTCATTTTATTATTTGTATATCTATCCTATTTAGAATGTTAGAGTGAATTGCATCTATTGACGCATTGCTACATTTTTCAATTGTCAATTTAATTAGTTGTGGTAGTTGTTCAATAGTTAAAATATCTTCTAGATATTTGTTTCTTGCAAGATATAATATTTCAATTGGTAGATATTCAATCCCTTTTAATTCTTTAATTTTTGAACAATATATATGTAGTGCATTTAACTTCTTTAGTTTTTTTAATTGTTGTAGATTATTGTTAGCAAATTTTACCAAAACAAGACTTGTCAAAGAAAGGGCATTCTCGAATAAAATTCCCCTCCAATATTCACATCCCAAATGAATGATATTAGGGAATTTAGAGATGTCTATTGTAAATTTTTGTTTTTGTTGGATATATATTTTCTTTATATTTTTTAGAGAATAGATTGAATTTAAATTTGAGATATTTTCCCAAATGCCAACAAATGATATTACTTGCAAATACTCGGAAAGTTTTTCTATGTTAATAAAGTCAATCAATATATCATTGGACATATTGACAAACTGAATTTGAGATATTTTTATTTGTCTAGCAAATTCTATACCTTCTAGAAAATCATCTGCATATATTGTTAGATATTTTCCATCAATATTTTCTCGTATATTTTTATCTAATGACATTTTATTCCTTTTAATTGTTTAAATTCAGCTTCAAAATCATCTGCTTTTTTCATTATATCATCGTATAATGCTCTGTTTTTCTGATATGCATCTGTTAACATCTTTTCTCCTGGGGAATTGATTTGGTTTAGAAAATCTATGCTTGTGACAGCTTGATTTCGCCTCATAAGTGCTGCTTCAACCATGAGACCTGTATTATTATTACCATAATCAATATGTAGTCCTTTTGTGACATTTGTGTATCCACCAACTCTAATATCCATAGACTGGTACATTCTACTTTTGGGTCCTTTCCCTATATACCACTTCTTGCCATCTGTAAACATATAAGTTCCTGTAAATCCGAAAATATCAACACCAATATTGGTATCATATATATATCCATAAAATGTCGGATTAGAACTATATAGTCTTATGGGATCTTGTGAAAAGTAACTACCAGTTTCAGGTGAATAGTATCTGAATCTATTATAATACAGTCCTGTTTCCTTATCCTCATATTGTCCTTGAAACCTGAAAGGGCAATCATTTAAAAAAAATCCTTCAAAATTTACGACTTTCCCATATATATCTAAAGTACATTCCCATGTTTTGTATCCTTTTTCATCATACATCTGTATAGGTGTACCCAAATAATCGGACACAATGGAATATTGCTTGCCATCCTGTATCTTTGCCGTAGGTACAAATGTACCTGCCTCGAACACCCAGGTAGTAATATCTTCTACCGGTTCTTTTGGAGGGATGTTTTCCTCTTCGTCCGATTGTAAGCCAATGGCTTTATAGCTCCATTCGTGTAAAGGTACGTTTCCGTTCCACACCCAGCGTGTGATCTTTCCGAAATACCGCTTGGCAGTGCGGCGCCCCAACGCATCATACCGGAACTCCACCGGTCTTCCGTCCGGGCGTATAACCTTCTTCAGCATCCCGTTGGAAGTCCACTCGTAGAACCATCCTGTACCTGTAGCCAGACAGCGGATGCCGCGCTCCTTCTCCATGCGCTTGTAGTCGAACTTTACGCCCGTTTCCTGCAACTGCTTGAACTCACGGAAAACGAGGTTCCCCTCGTCATCGTAATGATAGAAACAATCCGGGTCCTCCAAAAGTTTTCCTCCGGCACCGTACTTGCGGTCTTTCCTGTCCGGTGTCTCAAAGAGGTTGCCCACGAAGTCCGGCACACGGTAAATAACATCCGTTTCCGAACCTTGCATAGTCTCCTGCCGGATAAGGAAGTCGAAACGGTCGTAGTCGTACCGTGTGACAGTACCCGTCAACTCGTTCTCCTTGGAGAGCAGGCGGTTGGCGATGCCCCATTGGTAGCGGTAGGCACCTTTCTCTATGCCGCCTGACCGCACCGACTTGCGTATCTCCCTGCCGAAACAGTCGCGTTCCGTCCTGACAGTCACACCGCCGGAGAAACTTCGCTGCACCTCCAGCCCAGTATTGTCACGTACCCATGACGCCTGCCAGCTCTCGCCTGCTTGCATGGTCTGCAAGTTGCCTTCCCGGTCGTACGTATGACGGATGTCCGCTCCCAGGCTGCTGGTGATGCGGGTACAGTTGCCCTCGCTGTCGTACGTGCGGTTGACGATATATTCTCCCTGTTTTTCCTCTATAATCTGTCCCGTCTTCCTGTCGCGGGTGAACTCCAGCAGGTTCTCGCTGTTCTTCGCCTTGATGAGCATTCCGTCCTTGTCATACGTGTAAAGAGACACCTCTCCGTCATACTGTTCTTCCTTCAAGATATTGTCCAATCCATCGTACAGGTATTCCGTCCATTTTTCCCCGGGGCGGTTCACACGGGTAACACGTCCCGCACCATCGCGCTCGTACTCACGCCGCAAGCCGTCGAAACCTATTTCCGTAACGACTTGCCCCAGCCCGTCCAGCTCAAAGAAATAGTTGTCGCCTGCCTCGTTGCCGATGCGGCGGAGCTGCAACTCACTGTTGTAGCCGAACGTAATCCAGTGCCTGTCCTGCTCACGGCTTTTCAATACCCCCAACGCCCCGTAGGTAAACTTTACCTCACGGATGTTGTCCTTGGCATGTACCATGTTCCCCATGGCATCGTACTCAAACAGGTGCACATTGCCGTCCGGCTCTTCCAGCCGTATCAGGTTGTCCGCCCGGTCGTAGGCATAACGGGTGGCATTGCCTTTGACATCCACCGCCTGTACGAGCCTGCCCCTGCCGTCATATTCCCACCGACGGAACAGCCCGTTGGGGAACTGCAGCAGCTCCAAATCGTAACGTCCGTTGAATGTGAGCGTATAGACACGCCCCTGTCCGTCCGTTATGGTTCGCAACACGCCTCCCTCGTAGGCATATTTCACTGTTTCTCCGCCCAACGTGGTACGGCTGATGACCCGATCCTGTTCATCATAGTCCCATGAAAGCCTTTTGCCTCCCGGTGTGCGGAGTGAAACCAAGTTACGGTTTTTGTCATAGTCCAAGAAGGTGTCCTCCTCGTTTTCGTCCGTTATCCGCACCGGCCGGCCGAACTCGTTGTAGGCGGTCTTACGGGTATAGCCTTCGGGATTGACCGTGACCTCCAGCTCCTGAAAGCTGTTGTATTGATGACGGGTAATTCCTCCGTTGGCATCCACTATCTTATAGATGAGTTTGTCCTCACCGTAATAATATTCGGTTTCGGCACTTTCCCCGTTACGAATATGGGTATATCCCTTGCCGTAACGGATGAAATATTCCATCACGCCTCCATCACCCCATGTATGCACACAGCGGGCATTCTCCCCCTTACCTTCATATTCCCAATGGAAGGACATACCCCCTTGGTTGGTAAGCAGTACCAGCAGGTGCCCGCCGGAATAGACGAAATGCTTGCTGACATCCAGCGCATCGATGGTTTCCACCATGTCGCCCCGGTCGTCATAACGGTAGCGGACCAGCTTCACCTCCTCACCGTCCTGATTTACGGATACGCAGAGTACCCGTCCCGACTCGTCGGTCTCCACTTTCAGGAATTCTCCCCGTGAGGATATGATTCCTGCCAGCCTTCCCCCCGAAGCATATTCGAAGCGGACCCGGAACCCATCCTTCGCAGAAATGCCTGACACCATGCGGTAGCCGAAACGGTTTTCAGGACCGTCAAAGCGGTATTGCAGTCCCCGGATGTCTGTAAGCTGATAACCCCGAGTGTCGAGCGTCCAGGACAACTGCTCCTTGCGGTCAAAATAGCAATCTCCGGGTTTCAGCACGGGCAGGAAAGACTCCCGTCCGTCAGCATGGCGGAACAGAAAGGCTCCTTCCTCCAATTGCCGTATTCCCAGATTGTAGCTATGATGCCAATTATACCCCAACGGACCGTCCACGGCGGCGTCGCTGTAATAGGTACGTTCCCAGACGATAGGGATGGGGCCGGGCAGCTCGAAATCCACGTTGGTGTGATATACCCTGCCTGTGGCAGCATCCACCGGTTCGCCGAATGTCTTGCATTTTATGGGCTGGAGGATGTCCGCCAGTTTGTTCATACCGTTCTTTCTCAGTCTGTCAATCAGGTTCTGGAATTGGTCACCTATCTTCTTCCACATTTTACCCAAGCCCTTCAGCCCGAACTTCATTGCCAACGCGAATATGTCAATGGTAGGCGGTCCGCCCACAAGCACAGGCTTGCCTACCGATGTGATGGTAGAGAGCATGGAAGTGGGAGCAAGCAAAGCCTTGCTCACCTTCTTGGGCTTTCCCTTGCGGGGAATTGTGGGTACTCCTACGATATTGCAGGAGAGCGCCGGATGTGTGAGGGTGGAACAGGGCGCACCGTCCGCCAGGACTGTGGAACTACCCATCCACATTTCCGACTCGGACATTCCGCTGACCAACGGAGCCGGATGCAGCACGAACGCAGGCAGGTGCACAATGCCGATGCCCGCCTGCGCAATCCACTGGTTGTGTACCTTTACCGACGGGGCCATGCTCTTGAGGATGCTGCATGCCACTCCCGCCACTCCGCCGATCACAGGCGGAATAGCCGCCGCTATGCCTGCCATGATGTCCGCCATAAGGTCGTACACCTTACCCACGTGAGGTACAGGCATGATGGGGGAGGGAGGGGTGACGGTAGGATGCATGTCTATCCCTATGGACAGATCGCCGAACTTGGCGACAGGCATACCCGGCATGGAAGGAAGCATTCCGCCCAAACCAGCCTGAATCTCGTCCAAAGCCGCCTTGGAGTCTGCAAAAAGGTCGGCAAAGCCCCGTCTGACACTACTATCGCCGGTAGCGTCAGCTATATTCTTGAACACATCTGACATGGTGAGAAATTTTTAGAATGTAAAAAAGAAAACAGCCGGAGTCACCAACCGGAACACTCCGGCCGTCTAAGAAAGGACTTTATCTATGCATCCTGCGCATAATCGCTGTTCCAGTCGTTCTCGTCATCCCCTTTTGTACCTTCCAGCTTGATGACAAAACTCTTTGCCGGGAAATAAGGAGTCAGGTGAATGTCGAGGAAAATGCGGTCTTTCTGCTTCGGGTCACGCTCGAAACGAAGAATCTTGAACTTCTCAATCAAGCGTCCGGGTCCCTGTATGCTGTCCAAGAACTTGCTGATCTGACCACGCAAATCCCTTTCCGCCTTGCTGTTCCAGTTTTCAAAGGCACGGCGGTTGAGGAAGTCCATCAGCACTTTCGTCACCCAGTCGAACACACGGACCACGGAATAGGTCTGCAATCCCAGATTATCCCCATTGAACAGAGTCTTGGCAGAGAAAGCCATCACCTTGCCGTACTCCTTCACCATCGGAATCAGGCCAATCTTCTCGATTTCAGAGATCTCACTCTTTTTCAGGTTGAATGCAACCCCGTCCACCTCACTCATGGAACCGTACTTCTTTCCGGCGGTAACCTGTGCCATTACCGTCTTGTACACACTGCCCGCCAACGCCGCAGAAGGAGGAATCAACAAATCTTCCGTTTCGCCCAGTTCCGCATAACGTCCGCGTCCCACCAGGTAATTGCAGGTCATACATACATTAGACTTGTACACATCGCCTCCCGAAAGGTTGGAGTCAAAGAACATTTCTATAACGTCATCCGGCTTTTCCAAATCAGCGAAATCGGTGTAAATCATCACCTTGTTGTCATGTGCTATCTTTGCCCATTTTTCAATCACCTTGTTGGAACCCAAATACCCGGGAATAACCAAAAGAGAGTAGTTGGTACGCAAGTCCAACCGGTCATAGTTCGCACGAAGCTCGTTCGCAATGGCATCAATGAAGAAAGAATTGTCCAAATCGGTAAGCTGGTCCATCGAAGCGTTCACGATGGAGATGTTCTTGATCTTGTCGGAATCCGTATTCTTGTAGAAGAGCATGACCGTGCGGTAAGACTTCTCCAACTGCTTGACCTCCTCTACCGCCTTCAACTGGTTTTGGGAAAGCAGACCGGATACCGCCGCCGATTTCTTCTGGCACAATTCCACCATCTCGCCGATGGATTTGTTACCCTCCAGCATATCCAGCCACATTTCCAGCCGTTTTTTCAGTTCCTTGCGCTCACCCGTCCGTTCAGGATCGGAAAGGAATATGTTCCGCCGCGCCTTACGTTCCGGGTTCAGGTTCTGTATGCCGTCCACGGAAGATTCCAGGACATTAAAACCTCCAAACTTAGCCAGAACCTGCAATTCTGCATTCAGATTTCTGGACTGCTCCACAGCCTGTTGCTGCTGTACGGCAGCTTCTCTTTGTGTATTCTGTTCGCTCATAACTATCATTCATTAGCAGGATTAGACTTCTCGTTGTTCTTCAAATCGTCCAAAATGGCGGAAATCGCATTGACGAAAGCCCCGCGTGTCTCCGGATTTTCCAGTACCCGTTGCAACACCTTGTTGGAGCGCAATGACTTCTCCATCCTGTCCGCAAACTGTTTCTCCGCATTCAGCCCGGACAAGAAAGGACTCTGTTCCGTCATCTTCTTGACAGAAAAATCGCCGACATTTTGAAAACGGAAATTTTCCTCTACGGGAGCCCCCTCCGCATCCGAGAACTCGATATCTATTTCCGGCCGGAAATGTGCAAACACTTCGTCGATGTTGGTCAAGCCTGCGATCACTTCGGGAGCCACCGGTTCGTCTTTTGTCAACTGTTCCACCAATAACGTTCGGTTTTGTGGAATTTCCGCAATACCTTCGGAAGCGTCAATCTTCACCTCGTTTCCGCCGATTCCATAATTCCCAAGGTCCATACTTATTCAATTTTAAATTAAAAATATATGTTAATTAAATCTCTGTCAATTGAAAATCCCCCCTTTTCTTCTGGCCTTCGCCAACTGCATGTCCGGATTGTCCACCAATTCCTTCCAGTCGTCCCCGAGCCACTCCCGGAGCTGTCCTTCCAAAATCGAGACATCAAGCGGGGAACGAACCTGTCTTCCTGTGTGAAGAGCCAGATGTGCCGCGTAAGTGAACGTGGAACTCCGCCTGATTTCCCCGGAAAGGTAACTCCCCCCGGACAGGGCGAGCAAAAAATATTCGAAAGCCTGTTCCATCTTCCCATCTTCGTAGCGCAGGAAACCACACATGCGGTAGCCTTCCATGACATAATAAGGGTCTTTTTGCGTGATGGCTTTCCGTGCCATCCCTTCATACAAGGCAACCGCCTCCTCCCGTCTTTTCCCGGCCGTCAGAATCGCCGCTTTCATGGATACGGCCATTTTCCAATAACTGTATCCTGCCGCTTCGCCACTTTCCATCGCCTTCTCCGCCTCTTTGATGGTCGCATCGCTGTACTTCATGCTATGCCTGTATTCCCGGATCGCGTAACACGCCTCAGACGCTATGAACAGAGCGGAAGTCCGGATATTCGTATCCTTCATTTCTTTGGAAATATCCAATAGTTTTCGGATTTCCCTGTCCAATAATTTCCAATCCTGCTTTTGTGTACAATCCATGACAACCGTCACCTGCTGCTTGAACCGGTTTTCAGGCGCAATCAGGTCATTACCGCTATCCGACCGTGCCATCCGGTTATGCAATGCCGCCGCCATATCGAACCGGGGGCGTATGCAAACCACCTCCCGGGACTCGTCCAGCCTGACATTCCTGTTCCCTTTCAAATCAATGGTTGTCATCCGGATTCCCTGCGGGACGCCCTCTTTCAGCACATTGCCGAACCATCCTGTCCGGGAGCACCCCCTTTCCTGTTCCGGAGGAAAGTACAGACAGAAAAAGGCATCATCCAACCGGGAGATACATGCTTTGAAACGCAACATCTCTCTCCACAAGTTGCCCGCCGTATGTTCAACCGACACATCGGGGGTATATTCTTCCTTCAACAGCCCGTCGTGCCGCAGAGCCCTGAGAATATCATACTTCTCCTCAACCTTTTCCGAGAACCAGCCCGCATATTCCTGCCAGAGCTGTTCGGCGTATTCCTCGTCATCCCCCTTATACGGAGTATCAAAACGAAAGAATATATCGTCGAACCGTCCTACCGGAGAACGTTCTATTTCCAAAAACCTGTCCACCAGGTCCACATCATTCTGACCGACAATCCATACAGACAGTTTCCAGTCCCTGTTACCGGCTATGTCCGCCCAGTAATCGACCGCTTTGTAATATTCCTGTATAACAGATGCAGATGCTCCCATAACCAACCGGATTACGAATTGATTTTTACCATTCCTCCCGAAACCGCCACATCCGCCGTGCCTTCTATTACGAGGTTCGTACCGTTGAGCGTCCCAGTCCGGGTGGTCAGGTCATATTCTTTGGCCGCTTCCATTTTTATATTGGTACCGCTTCCACTGATTATATTCTTCTCGCTGCTGAGTACCATGTTCTCGTTGCCGGACAACAACGTCACGCTTTTCCTGCCTTCAATGGAAATGGTATCCGCCTGCAAGCCTATCGACTTTTCGTCCATTATGATGACCGATTCATCCTCGTTGGTAATGGTAACGCTTTTTTTCGCCATGACGGTAATGGCATCCGTGCCGTCCAGCAGAATCAGCTGCTTTCCCGTCCGGTCAGTAATGACGATACTTCCCGTCTCATCATCGAAAACGATGGCGTTACCGCTGCGTGTGATGATGCTTTTGGTCTTGTTGTTCTCATCGCCACCTTTTCCCGAAGCGGAATGGAACATGGCTCCCGTTACATAAGGGCGATCCGGATTGCCGTGCTCATAGCCGACCATGACCTGGTCTCCGACTTCCGGGACAAATACCCATCCGCGATTTTTGGGAACCGCATCGCTTACTCCCGCATTCGGACTCTGCACCCTGATCCAATTGGTTGTCTTATCATTCTTCTGCCAGTCGAAAGCCACTTTCACGCGTCCCTGCCCCTTCTCATCATCGTTCTTCCTTACCGTAGCCAGTTCCGGCAACGCCAGCGGAAGCCTCACATCGGGGACAGGGATATGTACCGTACCGTCCGGAATACCGACGAAGGAGTTCGTATAGTGTCCGTCACGGCGTACCTCGTGCACGACTTCGACAATGCGGAACTTTCCTAAAGGAGACAGACCCATCCTGTCAGGGAAAGAGACATCAATGATTTCGCCGATCCTGATCCGGCAAGTCTTTCCTATGCCCTTTATATTCAATAGATTGGCTCCGGATTCGTTTCTGACGACTTTCATCTGCTCGTCCAATCCAGCCTTGTCCGTTATATGAGGATTGGCTGCCGAGGTTGTTTTTGCGGCGTATGCCTTTTCGGAGCAACCGTGTGCAATGGACTGAAGATCGTTCATACCATCCGGTTTGGCGGGCGTATCTGCATTATGCTGTTTGTTCTCCTGCGCTACATAATCGTATCTTGCAGATTTTCCCGGTATCAGGTTGGCAACCAAACGCACTTCTTCCAGATCCATGTCGTAAACGATTTTCTCCGTATTGTCCTTCTCCGGCTTTCCGAAATACACTTTTGTCCCATCATAATAGAACCACTCCCCATAGAGTGCCGAGAGGCGGTTCATGAAGTCAAAGACACTCTCATTATACTGCGCCATATAAGGTATAGGCGTCGCATACTTGGGGTTGGAAACCAGGTTGACCTTTCCATATTCCTGTGTCGCCTCCTTTATTATGGTGGAAAGGGACTGGTCCATCCATGAGTCGAGTGTCCTGTTGTTCTCATAGAGTATCGTAGGGCTTGCTCCATGAATGGCCACTCCGCCTGTCTCACCCATGCTTCCAACCATTTCCACCCGAGTGATGACACCCTCGAAATCATAACTTTCACCCGTCTGCTTGTGGGCAAACGAAATGCTGGCGGTCTCCCCGATGTAACCGATGAATTTTTCCGGGGTTTGTTGGAACGTATTGTTAGGCGACAGATAATTCACCACCACGGTAAAGGTGTGATGCCGGTTAAAACCCTGACGGAGACACAATGAAACGAACTTCTGCTCTTCTCCTTTCACGGTCACTTTAGTAGCCACCAAATTCAGAAAACTTGCTCCCATACTATCTTAAACTATGAATTTCAATTATTAAACCGACCAGTCGGTATGTTTTTTGGTGCCGAAATAACCGGAATTGGTATATTCCGGCACCTTAAAACTTTGATTAGGAAACAACCGTTAGTTGTTTTCCGGCCAATCCTGTGTAAACGTAGCCTCGTCCATTTTCACGGTCTGTGCGGAAATGGCGAACTTGACTGTCATCGGATAGGCGTTAGCCACATTCAGTGCCTCCTCATACTCTACCACGTAACCGTTTTCGAACACCAGTTCCTTCATTTTGGCATCCTCATCCGCTTTCTTGAAGACGATGTTTCCGTTTACAGGCTGGTACTGCTTGAACATTTTATCCAGCACAATGGTATCGGGAGTCGATTCGACTTCCACATAGATTGTGCCACCATAAATGTCAGATGCCGGACGACCTTTGGGGTCCACATCACGATTGAACTTGACTCTCCAGTTCAATACATCAAACTCTCTTGAGTCCGAGAACTTAAATGACGCTTTAAATGCCATAGTCTCAAAGTTTTAAATTAAACAATAAATTGATTTTGAAATATCCGGTCAGAGGCGGTCTGTTGTTACCCTGTCTTTGTCCTTCAATTTCTGCGCCCAATATATGGCATTTTCTGAAAACTACAAAGAACTTTCGAGGATTTTTTCTTGTTTTTGTTGGAAACATGCTCACAAGCATAAAAAAACAATGGTCAAAAATAGCTGGATTATTTTTTTTGCCTTATATTTGCAATGTTCTCCTGCGCAATTTTTAAATCTTAATGATTATGGATACAGGAGTTGGTTTCATTAATCTTGATGATTCTGTAAAAATTGCGCTTAACATAGCACTTGCAGTGGCTCGTGAAAATGCGAACGAGTGTTATACTCCCTCGCATTTGTTGAAGGCTCTACTTCATAAGGATGTAGGGCTACGAGATTTTATAATAAGTATAGGTAAGGATTTAGGCTATCTGGAGGAGTGGGCGGACGTGTACATCGAGCAATGCCCGAAATCCACCCGGTTGTCCGAGATCAAGCCATCGGAGCAGATAGACTCCGTTTTCCGAGCCGCCGATGACGCACGAATCCAGTTCGGGCTGTTCGACATCAATCCCATCTGCGTGCTATTGGCACTGACAAAGCCCGGTGTCGCTTTTTCCAGTGACCAGCTCAGGTCTTTCCCCATTCTGGAAAAGGATATCCATTCCATATATATAGGTAACGGACAGCCGGTATGTTCTCATGCCGCCACGGCGGATGCCTATGTTCCGGCCTCCGCCTCGTCCTCTTTTCTGGCAAAGTATTGCGTGGACCTTACCGCGGCTGCGGCAAACAGGCTGCATCCGGTCATCAACCGCGACCGTGAAAACCGTATGGTCATGGAGATACTGGGAAGCCGGAGCAAGTCCAATGTTCTGATAGTCGGCGATGCCGGTGTGGGAAAAACAGCACTGGTTTACGGGTTAGCCTGGGATATTGTCAACCATAAGGTGCCTTCGTTCCTGGCTGAAGCCCGTGTCTTCGAGTTAGACAACGCCTCCCTGATTGCCGGAGCCACCTATAAAGGAGAGATTGAGGACCGCCTGAAAAATATCCTGAAAGAATTGCGGAATATCGACAATGCCATCCTGTTTATTGACGAAATCCACGTACTGCTGGACAACCGGCAAGGAAATTCCGGTGCGGGGAATGTATTGAAACCCGAACTGTCGCACGGCGACCTGACGGTCATCGGCGCCACCACCATTGACGAATACCGCAAGATCATTGAGCCGGACCATGCTTTCAGCCGCCGTTTCGAAACCGTGCAGATAAGCGAGCCGGACATAAAGTCCGCCATCCAAATGCTGCACTCCGTGCAGAAACAATATGTGGACTACCATCAGGTAAGAATCTGCGACGATGCCGTAGCCGAATGTGTACGTCTTGCCAAGCGGTACGTGAAAGACCGCCGTCTGCCGGACTCCGCCATCGGTCTGCTGGATATGACGCTTTCCGCCATCAAGATGGTCAATGAAACAGGGAAAAAGGACACGGAGACTTTGCTGTCCGGATTGGATGAGATAGAAAAGGAAGAGAAAGAGCCCCATGAAAAGACGGAAGAGCTGAAAACGCTGCTTTTCCTAATGCACAACAAATTAAGCCCTATCCTTTTAGGCGTCATCCCTGACGAGGCGGATATCCATGAATTACAGGAGTATGAAGAACTCGCCGCTTATCTGCGAAACGCATTGAACGCCATCCTTCAATTTGCCGAAAAGAAAATAGAGGAGGTAGGCATCTACGAGGTGGCCGCCGTTGTCGCCAGCAAGACAGGCATTCCTATCGGCAAGATACAATCACAGGAGAAAGAACGGCTACTCAATATGGAAGAGTATCTGCGGCGACGCGTCGTCGGACAGGACCAGGCTTTGAAAACGCTGACGGACGCCATCCTTGAATCCCGTAGCGGCATGAACAAACCGGGACAGCCCATCGGCTCCTTCTTCCTGTTGGGACCGACCGGTACCGGCAAGACCGAACTCGCCAAAGCACTGGCGGAAGCCCTGTTCAATGACGAGAAATCCATGATTCGCTTTGACATGTCCGAATTCAAGGAGGAACATTCCGCAGCCCTGCTTTACGGAGCACCTCCGGGATATGTGGGCTATGAGGAAGGCGGTATGTTAGTCAATAAAATACGCCAACAGCCATACGCCGTAGTCCTCTTTGACGAGATAGAGAAAGCGCATCCGTCCGTATATGACATTTTCCTGCAAATCATGGACGAGGGGAAGCTGCATGACCGTTTAGGCAAAGAGGGGGATTTCTCCAACTCCATCGTGCTGTTTACCTCCAACGTGGGCAGTGAATGGCTGACCAGGCAACTTGAATCCGGGAATGTTCCGCCCACCACCCAGATCATGGAGGTAATGGGACAGTATTTCCGACCGGAGTTTCTGGCACGCCTGTCTGAAATCGTTCCGTTCTCCCCCATCCGTGAAGAGATACTCCTAAAAATATTCGATATACAGTTCAACGGAGTCAGAAAACTTCTGGACAAGCAGGGTATCGGCATCACCATCAGCGATGATGCCCGGAAAATGCTCGCCCACAAAGGCTTCACTCCCAAATACGGTGCCCGCCAAGTTGCCGGGGTCATCCGTAACTACCTGCGCAGACCGATTTCACGGCTTATCATCAACGAGAAGTTGGGCAAAGGAAAAAGTCTGGAGGTAGGTCTGGACGAACAGAATGAATTAACCTGGAATATTCACCAATAATCAAGTATCGTATGTTTGGATATACCGTATTCTTAAAGATAGGCAACCTGGCTGCCTCCTCACTGACCGACATGTACAAGGACAGCTACCAGCTCATCGGCTGCGAATTCGGATTTGCCCAAGGGATAGACATCAAAGGACAGGCACAGACCGAGGTAAAAGGCGGTACGTTCTATGTGACCTACCCTCATCTTCCCAACCGTGACATGATCCAGTGGATGCTGGATGCCCGTAAATACCAGAGCGGAGCCATCGTTGTCCATGACAACCAAGGCTCCACACTCGAAAAGATACTCTTTGAGAAAGCGACTTGTGTGGATATGGAAATCAGCTATATCCGGCAGGGCAAAAGCTATATTGCGACCAAACTGACCGTACAGGCACAGAAGCTGGCATTCGGTACAGAAGAATTTGAAAATCAGTGGGTGTTTTAAAAACAGCAGCGTTATGGGACTTTTTAATTTTCCGCAAGTGGACAGCAACGTGAATGTCATATTCAGCGTTGACGGCGACGAATATGCAGTGGAACAGTTCAAAATAGGTTTTCACCAGCCAGTAGATAACCTAAAGAACCAACCGGAAGGCGAAGTGCGAGGGGGACGAATCATGATAACCCTTTCGCAGACGGTGAAAAACAACATCTACGGATGGGCTGTTAAACCGTGGGTGAAAAAGAACGGGGCAGTGCTGTTCAAGACCGGTACGTCTGGGGTGATATTTGAGGTGGCGTTTACGAATGCGTACTGTATCAGTTTGAAACGTTCTATAGGGATAGGTATAGGTTTAAATACCAGTTTAATGCTATCTCCTCAAATAATCAATATGAATGGTATTGAATTTGATAATAACTGGGTAAAATAAAGAAATATGTCTAAAGAAAATGATAGTACGATAATTTATCCTGACTTGTTCTTGTTGAATAATAAGATAGGAAATTTTTATACAGGTCATGTACTTGGATTGGGATATGCTTTTGTACAACGCCTACCATATGATGTTGTACAAGGAAACGATTGCTATTCTAAAATAATTGATATTCAATGTGTTGATCAGTCAGAAGAGAGCAAAAATAAAGGATTTAATCTTGTCGCAGATAAATTAAAAAACAATATTCTAAAGAAAGATTCTTTAGGTAATTATTATGTTGTATATCAAGGCGAGAAGAAAACACTTCTTTCAAGTGATGATTTAAAGATTCATTTATACTCTCTTGGTAATGATACAATGGTAAATGTAGAAATATTGTCTTACAAATATAATGGTGAGTTGAAAGGATGTTGTTGTGAGAAAATAGAGCATACAGGTGAATTACAGTCTTTTGAATATAATTTTAGTACAAATATTACAGAAATAATATGGGGATTATCTGCTGCGAGTGGAGTGGTAGGTACCGCTGTAGGTCCTTTGAATGAGATGTTTGTAATGGAAAAAAATTTTTATGATAAATTCTTGAAAACGCCCCCTTATTTAGATCGTTTATATAGAGCAAGAGAATTTTCTGAGAATTTATCTCAATCCTTGAAAAATAACGGAATAAATGTATCTTCAGAAAAATTAAATGACAAATTAATACCTAATACATTAAAGACTATAAAAAAAGGTCTTTTATGGGCAAATAGTGCTTTAACAGCTTTTGATATTTTACACTCTCAACAGTTAAAAGTTTCCCATTTAGTTTCAATTTATATGCTAACATCAGCATTTCCTGTTTCTTGGGTACTTGGTGGAGTTGTTGTAGGTATAGATATATTACTTTATGCAAATACTGAAAAGTCTTTAGGTGATTGGATAGATCATTATGCTGGAAAAATTGGTTTGGGTGATGAAAATGGAATTATTTTAGGAAAAGGTAGGAAATATCATCAAGTGCAGAGACATTATGACGATGATTTTATCATAGTGCCAGATAATACCCGAGTGGTTAAATCTATAATGAATAATTTGTATGAAAAAGATTATTGACTATTTATTTTATAGATATTACATAATAAGTATTAAGAATGAGGAATTTCCTCGTTTTGGAGCAACATGCGTTCTATCTGAAATTGTTACAATTACTTATTTGTTTATTATATTAATACTATCATTTGTTTTAACAGGAGATTTTTTTTTACCAAATACATCTGAAGAAACAAGAATTATAATAGGGATAATAGGTTGTTTTCTTCCTTGGATTATAATATACCTTTTTTACAATAAGAAAAGAATTAATACCCTATTAGAAAAATATAAAGACAATGTTTACAATGTTAAATATTCAGATAAGACAGTGTTAAGTATTAGATATGTAATACCAACGGTTGGCCTTTTGTTGATGTTTTTTCTTTATCAATTTAAATAACAATAATTTATGAAAGAGTATAAAACATTAATCATTTATACAATTTCCAATGACCAATCAAAAAAGTCATTTGAAGAAGAACTGGAGAAATACGGATTGGAACGGGTAGGAACGCAAGACATCTTCGCCCTCCCTTTAGAGGAATACCGGACGAAGGTACAGGCATTCAAAGCCTACCTGCGGGCCTATGTACGCAAGCATCTGGACAGCCAAGACACAGTACTGTTCGTGGAGTCACGCATGAACGAGGAACGGACTCTGACCGCTATGCTGCAAACCAATCTGACGAGTGAAGAAGAATAAAAAAGTATAAGGATATGAGTGTACAATCGTATATCAAGTTCTGGACAGCCGAACCCTCGGAGCATGAAGAAGTGCAGGCATACGATCTGCTGGGCTACGAGTATGACTTCCGGAAACAGACCACCTATAGCGGGCAAGTAATCGGAAAGACATACGGCGGCAAAATACGGGTGAGTATTGCCGGATTTCCAACGGAGGAACTCTTGGAATGGATGTTCAATTCAAGAATCCTGAAGGACGGAGAGGTGATGAACACTTCCGGCCTGCCCGGTACTCCCAAAGAGATCATCCGTTTCAAGGGAGCAAAATGCCTTGAGTTCAACGTACATTCAACAACCAAAGAGAGCCGTACCTCACTATTCATCCACTTCCGGGAAATGGAGACCGGCGATTCGTGTCACTTAAACTTATAATCATGAACTGGTTCACTTCATTGTTCAAAAACAAAAAATCCTCAATGCCGGATGACCGCTACGTGATGCGGATGTCCGTCTGCCATGAGACATACAGCATTGAAGAGTTCGACCTGCAATTCAAGCGGAATACAGACCGTGACGGGTTGCCTGAAGGTGAGGCATACGGCGGATTCGTCACCTGTACCCTTACCGGTATGCCGGGTAACGAACTGTTGAGATGGGCCGCATACAGCGACTCCCGTGAGGACGGCGAAATACGGATTTATCAGAAGGACCAACCTGACCAACAGGCGGCATTTGCCTTGCGCTTTGTGGAAGGGAACTGCATCCGCCTGCAACGCAAGGTTGACCGTATATCCCATTCCGGCAGCATCGTCCTTCTGTTTGCGGCAAGGACGATGAGATTTACGAACGAAGAATTTGAAAACGAATGGCACTGACAAGCATGGAAACAAAGTTTTGCAAATTGCCCCTGGATTTTGGCGCCTTGCTCAGCGAGGATGTGGAAAACAGCCGTCTCGTATCCTGTTCGGAAATCGAGTCCATCGACCAGTTTATCGAGCTGCTTATCAGTACGGCTCCCGGCGAACATGCCTTTGACAAGGAGTTCGGCTGTGAGATCTTTTTCCTCGACTTTGAGAGCATCGTTTCACACACCCGTTGGGAAGGGCAATTCTCGGAATACATCACCAAGGCGATCACCCAGCATGAGAAGCGGCTTACGGGTGTGAATGTCCGGGTCATCATTGATGACACCACCCGGCAGGACAATGTGTTCGACGCTCCCGCCGTAAAGAAACGTGTACAGGTATATGTATATGGAACCTTGGTGCATACCGGAGAAAAACGCTGTTTCTATTATGTGATTTATTTAGGACCCATTTCAACCCGATAAGAGGCGTATGAGTACAGAAAAATACAATAAAGAGCAAATCAGAAACCGTATGCTGAAATACGCCGCGGCTTTCTGGGGAATAAAAAAGGCGGAGAACTTCGACCCGGTTGTCAAGCTCCTGCTGGAAGCCTTGTCCAACGAGGTATATATGTTGGGAGAGGATTTTACCGCCATCGAGACCAGGCTGCTGGAAAAGACCGCCCGAATCCTTACTCCGGGCATACTGACCTCACCCTTTCCCGCACACGGCATCGTACACGCCTATCCCATAGAGCCATGCTATCAGATAACCAGGGAGTCAGGCATGTATTACGAGAGCGATTCCCTTACCCGAAAACTATCGACCGGAAGCGTGTCGTTTTATCCTGCCTGCGATACCCTTCTGCACAAAGCCGATGTGAAATATATGGTCTGCGACGACCTTCTCTACCGGATAGCCCCAACCTTGGAAAAGACCATGATTGCCCGTACGGAAACAAGGATGCCTCCACGTACCGTCTGGTTAGGGGTGGCGGTGGATGAATCCATTTCCGACCTTGAGGACTTTTCCTTCTATCTGGATTTCCCAAACCTCATGGAGAGCTATGAATATCTGCTCCTGCTCCCCTGTACGGAATGGTCCGTAGAGGGGAAGCCGGTTGTGATGGAACGAGGCATCCATGAAAGGACAACCATACCGGAAGAGCCGACCCGTACCTTTTTCCAAAACTACGATGTGATGTCCGTCATAGACAGGGAAGTCATGGATATTTACAGCAAACATTTCTTGAAGGTATCGCAATCCTTTCCATTTGACAGTTCCTGGAAGAAAAACCTTCCGGACATCCTGCGCTCCTGCTTCAAAGAAGCCGTCCTTGAGAAAATGCAGGACAAGCTGGTCTGGGTGAAGATACAGTTTCCCGCCCATTTCACGCCGGAAGTCCTGGAAGAGCTGCATGCCGGCATCAATATCGTACCTGTCGAGAACAAGACACTGCATGAACAAACAACTCCCCTTGAGGACACCTTCAGGGTGGTGCCATTACGCACAGGCAACCATGAGTCCCTGCTGTCCGTACACAGCGTGAAAGACTCCGACGGGAAGACTTATCATGAACTTCTCTATCCCGAAAAGGATTCTACGGAAAGCAATGGAACCTACTCCATCCGCAAAGGCGGATGCGAACGTTTCGATTCCCGTTCCGCCAAGGAACTGCTCGGCTACCTGTCAGACCTGCTCGATGACGAGACCCATGCCTTCCATGCCGTTTCAAGCATCAAGCTACAGGCACTTACCACCCAGATGGAGCAACTGATGGCACAAATGAAGCAGACAGCCGACAGCATGAACGAGTCCAGGGAGACTCCCTATTATCTGATGATCGACCAGTTGTCCGGCAAGGGACAGATTACCGTCAAATACTGGACCACCAACTGCGAGGTGGGCAACCGGATACAGGCCGGTGTGAACCTGTCACCCAATGCCACCACTTATCTGGACTCGAAGACACTCGCGCTGGTCAGCACCACCTACGGTGGAAAACAAGCCCCCAAAAACAGGGAACAGATCGACATCTACAAATACGGTTTCATCTCGCACGGCCGAATCCTGACACAAAACGACATAGCCAGTTTCTGCAAGAAGGAACTCGGTGAGCTATTGGTGCGGACAGAAATCCGGAACGGAGTGGAGATCAGCCCGATGCCCCATGAAGGGCTGGTGCGTACCAAAGAGGTCCATCTGATTCTTGGAACGAAACTGGATGAGCCTTCGCAGGAAAAACAGATAAAAGACAACCTGCGTACCAAACTCTCGGCCTGTTCGCCGGACACATTCAACTACCGGATATTCATAGAATACAATAAAGCATAAATATCATACTTATGAACCCAGTTACCCAACATCTCATTTCATCGTACCTGCTGATGCCGCTGCTAACCGTGATTTTCGGAATCGCGGCCTATTTTATCGCACGCAAGAACAAACTGCTCAACAATAGAAAACTGATCGTATATCTGCTGTTGTGCGGCATGATTCTTGCCCTGCCCGCCCTGTGCGGGTTTATGGACTATAGCTTCATGCCCTATGTCTATATCCTGCTGGTTGTCCTGTACTGGACTGCCGGACATTATAACCGGTTCATCCTGCGCAAGGTATTCGCCTCGGGCAAGGAGATGCCATCATTCGGCATCCAATGCCTGCTGACGGTTACGGTCACGCTATTGGGAGCCGGACTGTTCTCCGTGGTCTTCAACCTCTGCAACGAACTCCAGTATGGAGTCTGGGCCTCCACCTGCCTGCTGCCTTTTGTATTCCCGCTCCTGTATACCCAAACGGTGAACAGCTATTTTGACATACCCATTGAAATCTATAAAGTCTGGAAGTATTCAGAGGAATATGACTCGGACACCCTGCGCATCAACCGCAAACGGAGCATCGTGATGGATGTGGAGATATTCCGCAAGGTGGACGATCCGGCATCGGAACGTATTACCGGCAAGGCATCCGAGGATGTTATCTTCGGACAATGGTTCCAGCGCATGATCGACGACTGCAACCTCAAATCGCCATCCTCTCCCATCGTGTACAAGAACGAGGGCGGTGCATATTACGAATGGGTATTCTATACCAAACCCTCCTTTTTCAAAAGGCGGTTCTATATAGACCCGGACCTCACGCTTGCCGACAACAGGCTGAAACAGCACGATGTAATCATTGCCAAGCGTGTGGCGAACGAACTTGTAAAGTATAATGAATTTTAAATAGAGACGTCATGATAGGAAAACAGAGCCAGAAGAAAAAATACCCGCTGGTAAACTGGGCGGACGGAATGCCTGTCAACAAAGGGCATTTCACGCAACAGGAAGACCACTTTACGGACCGGTTGTGCGAATACCAGTCATTTTATCTGAACCGCAACACCTACGGACTCCTGCCGTTCAGAAAAGGAGAATCCGTTTCCGGTGATTTCAGCATTACGGAACTTGTTACCGGCACTTTGGAAGTCCGTCTGAAACGTTGCCATGCCCTTACGGCCGGAGGCTACCTGATAGATTACGATGCCGGTGACGATGACGAGCTGACCGCCAGTTTCCATATCTCCACGGATGAAACGGAAGAAAAGGACCGGCGCTGGGATGTCATACTGATGGCAGACCCTTTCGAGCATCTGCCATCGGGCGTTCCGGACGAGAAAGAGATAAGCCCCCGCCAGCCCAATGCCCTGCCCAAATACGCATTGAGCGTGTTACCGACCGGACAGACAGACGGAAGCGAGTTAGGAAGACACTTCCTGCTGATCGGCCGCCTGCGTAAGAACGGGAACCGTTGCGAGGTGGACGGAAACTTCATCCCTCCATGCACGAGCATGTCCAGTCATCCGGACCTGAAAGGCTATTATACCAAATTCGGCCAGCTTGTCGATTCCATCGAGAAAGCCTCGTTTGACATCCTTGCCAAGGTGGAGAATGCGGAGAAACAAACCGACCTTGCCACCAACATCGGTATGCTGTGCCGCCATGTCATGCTGTTCATATCCGACATCTATTTCTCTTTCCGCAATGAGGGGCAGTATTACTCGCCGCTGCGCTTTTTGAACGTGTTCTCCACGTTGGCGCATCATCTGTATGTATGCCTGAGTTTTATGGACAAGGAAGAGAAAGAGGACTTGCTGAAATATTTCAACGAGTGGAACGGCATCACCCCAGGCGCTTACGAAGGTCTGCTGAGGGAAAACAGCGGTCTGCTGTACAACCACCACAATATCCGCCAGCTGATGGTTACGGCAGAACGTTTCCTATACCTGTTCAATGACTTGTGGACCACTCTCAGCCGTCTGGAGTATATCGGCAAGCACAAAGAGAACATCGTGGTCGCCGAACGTTCCAGACAACCGAAAGAGTCCAGCGAATCACGCTGGAACATCTTGGATTAATCCCTCATAAACGAACAGCCATGACAGAAGAAACAGATAAAATCGTATGTTTTGACGAACATCCCCATTCGTTCAACCTGCCGGATACGGACTTCAAGGCGGAAGTGGTTGCCAGCGGGCTGAAAGAAGCCGGATATGACGCGGAACGTACCCTCATTTCCAGAAAGGGGGATATACGGCGCGGATTCTCGAAAGACATTCATGACATCCACTCTGAATATTCCCATTACGACCTGACGGACTACCTGTATCTTTATGTGAACAGGCGGAGTCTTTATGACGCACTGCCCGAAGGCATATTCCACAAGAACCTTTACCAGTCCGAAAAGATATCGAAGGAGCAGGTGCTGGATGAAATCCGTGTCCACCGGGAAGAGGAGTTCTTCGCCCGCCGTTTCTTCAAGCCTTTTGAAATCTCCCTGGACCATATGCTGGTCACTTTCCAAAACAAGGAACGCCGCATAGACGAGATGAACGTGCATCCGGATTTCGTGAGTATCTTTTCCGGACAATGGCCCGTGCTGGAACTGCTGCCAACCCATTTGGCGGTCATGCTTGTCCATATGCTTGCCTATATGGAGCAGATTACGGCCAGTCCCTCCAAGATCGGCGAGTGCATGACCATCCTGACGGGTGTGCCCGTCCATCTCAGGAAAGGAGACAAGTGCGTGGTGGAAGCGGATACCGGCCTTATTCCCAAATTGGGAAGCTGTATCCTGGGAGACAATATGGTTCTGGGAAACAGTTTTGCCGACGGTACTTTCCGGATGCTGATGGAAATCGGCCCCCTGCCCGCCCGGCGGATGGAAAGTTTCTTCCCCGGTGCCATCGACTGCCAAATATTGAATGCGCTGGCGGAGCTGTTCCTCCCTTCGGACAAGGAGATACAGATCCGCTACATCATCCAACAGGAAGATGCCCGGTTCAGACTGGGGACCCCAGACGAACAAGGCGCCTATCTGGGCATCAGCACTTATTTATAAACACAAAAATTATTCTATATGAAACCGAAAAACAACACAGAAGTAAGGAAAGCCTATTTGAGGTTCGCAGGCTATCTGACGTGCTGCATCATCCTTGCGGTAACCATCTTTGCCTGTTTCCTGAAGACCTCCGGCATAGAAGTAAAGCGGATTACGGAACAGGCACTGGAGTATGACCACATCTATGCCAAGGAGCTGTCCCTGTCGAACAGCGTGGATTCCGTCTACCAGTACATGAAACTGATGAACACTTCCCCCCAGATCAACGACATGCTCCTACAAAGCGTTGTCAGTACACGCAAGATGAACCTGCTCAAATATGTCCAGGGCATGGATGCCAAGGATTGCAGGCTCTACAGGCAACTTTTGGGAAACATCAACATCTTCCTCGGAGTAAAGGACTCCATCCGTCTGCTGAATATCCAGGAAGAGATGGTGAAGAAAGACCTGATGCAATGTATTCAGGATAACTGGAAGACACGGCGTAACCTGAATGTCGGTCCCAACAACAATCATAAATAAAACTGTAAATTTATGGATAACAACAGAAAGACAATGAACAAACGGGAAATCTTCATGGGGCATGCCTATGTATTCCTGTTCTTTTTCCTGACGACCGTAGCGTGTTGTCTGGCGATATTCATGTGGAATTCGGATTTTAAGATATTTGAACAGAAAGAGTTCGTGAAAATCAAAATGAACCGCATTAAGGAATTCCAACAGGAGCAGGCGGAATGCCAGCTTCCGACAGACTCCCTGTTCCGTAAGATCGAGGCGTTTGAACCGGGCGTTTATGCCCAATATGAGGAGGACGATATCCATTATCTGATAAACAACTTGCGGAACACATACGAAAGAAACAACTGGGACAAGCGTTACAAGCTGTTCATGCATATTGCCGACTTTTATGCCATGTGGCTGTCCGACAAGAAACAGCTATGGAGCATCGAACAAAACATAAGCCTGTTCAAAGCCAATCTGGAAGAGTGCGAGATCGGCTTGCGGAAAAAAGAGGAAGACCTGCGCTCGGGCACTAAAAATGGAAAATGACATGGGAAAAATCTATACCAGAAAGATTCTGTTCGTAATCGCAGCCATGCTGCTATGCGTTCTTGTCGCCATACTGATCCGGCTGTTCTTTTCCAACCGTACCATACGGATGACACTGACCCCCATAGAGGTGGAAACCGGAGAAGCCGTCCATTACGCGGACAGCACCCGCAACGCACGTTCCTGGCTTTGGGAGTTCGGCAACGGGGACATATCACACGAACGAAGCGGAGAATATGTGTTCAAGGAACCCGGCCGCTACCAAGTACGCCTTCAGGTGGACGGAGGACTGGAAAGGAAACAGATCATCACAGTACACAAGAGCCGGGATGACTACGGAAGCGACGAACTTGTCAGGATGAAAGCACCTGCAACCGCCTTCCAGGGAGAAATCGTATCTTTCAAAGGATACGGTCCGTCGAAAGAATGGCGCTGGCAGTTCGGAGAGTCCGGAATTGTCGATTCGCGGGAGCAGAACCCGCTCTACGCCTATACAGAACCTGGCATATACGAGGTTCTGCTGACTACGGAGAATACCCAATATCCGGTCAGGCACACCATTGAAATCCTTCCCCAATATACGGAGAACGACTCGACGGACGTGCTTGTCATTATCGGTAATGACATCCGTGAACACTTGCAGGCCATCGTGGACGGCAAGCCGTTCAATACCCATTACAATTATATCCTGAAAAAATACCTTTGCGGAAATCCGGACATAGCGGTAACTGTCAACAACAGCAAGAAGAATGATTTCTATTCCTATTGCCAAGGACTGAAAATCATAGCACGCAGGAAAACCCTTATAGACGAGGTGTTCGTCGATATGGGAAACAACCTGAACAACGAATGTGTGATGCAGCTGATGGTAACTCAGCACGAACGCTTTTCCGAATCAAAAAAATAGAATGAGGCATGAAAAAGAACTATATATCGGCACTTGTTAAAGGAGGATGGATTTGCGGATGTATCGCCTGTATGATATCCTGCGGACCTGTACACCGTTTTACCCGGATAAAGAATGTCCCCTGTGAGTATATGCGGAACTATTCCGTGGAAGGAGTGAAGGTTCCACGCAGCCAGACACTGTTCAGGCATACCCCGTGGATCGTTTTTGCCCGTGAAGCCGGAACGACCTATCTGAGTCCGAGCGGAAAGAACGAGATGCAGGCGGTGGAATATATGGACGCGTTTTTAGTCATCAAACGAAAAGGTGACTGGCTCCGGCTGATCCGGTACGACCCCGCCATCCTGAAAAACGGGAGGCTGAAAGAGTGGAAGCAGGCCAAGTATTGCGGGTGGATCAACCAGAACGACCTGTTGCTGACCCGGAGCGGCTTTACCGATGTCGTTACGGGATTCAAGAACAAGCAGGTGGTCATGCTGACCGACACCCTGGCGTTTGCCGATCCCGATGCCTATTTTGCCAACGATTCCGTAAAGCTGTTTAAAAATCCCGACCTGACGCAAGAAGCGGGCAAAATCCCATTCTACGGTATCGTGTATCCTTATCAAACAGTTGCGGACAAAGGATGTGTCCTCGTGGCGAACAAACCGCAACTTGACGCAGACAGTATCGGGCAGACCGCCATCGGATGGATGGACGGGAGGTTGCTGACCGCTCCCGAACAGCAGCTCCATATAGACATAGCCTCGCTGCCGGACAGCACGCTTGTTTTCAAAGACCGGGAACGGAAGGACACCTTACATCTGTCATCCGATGAGATGCGACAAAAACTGCAATTCGCCGATAACCAACCCACCATCCGGTACAGCCCGGTGTTGTCCTACCGGCACAATGATACGGCGTTCTGTTTCAGAACGCATGTGCCGATGCCGGTCATAGACAAACGGGAGAGCTATGTGCTGAACGTCAACGGGCATCCGATATATTACGGCACATTCAAACACAAGATTGAGGAGGACCTGCGAAAAATAAATCTCATGTTCGTCCTTGAAGGGAAAGAGAGCACCATCCAGCGGTTTCCTGCCGTGGTGAATGCCATCCAGGGATTACAGTCGCAACTGGCAAATGACGAGAGCTTTTCTTTCAAGTTCGGCGCCGTGCTTACCTTCAACGAACCGGACAACCGGGAGGACCCTATCTGCAAGCTGACTCCCGACTACATGGAATTGCTTGACTTCCTTTCCGCCAAGGCACGCAATGCCGGGCAACTGAAACCCACATACGGGCGGTTCGGCAACTGGTCCGGCCTTCAAATCGGGGTGGAACAATTCAATAAATGTCCGGATGAGACCAATATTCTGGTTGTTATCGGAGACAAAGGATTCAACAGCGAGTGGGCGGACTCCACCTTGGTGAACAAATTGGTAAAGAACAACTGCCGTCTGCTTGGTTTCCAGCTCTATGGAGGAGAGCCGGACAACTTCAACAACTTCGTGCTGCAAATCGGGAACATGATAGACTGCTCGGCACCACGCATCAGCCGGAAGAAACGGGAGCTGATTGTATATCCCGAGCAAATCAGGAATGAAAGCGAATACGCGGAGGTGAACCATAATATCTATTGCCTGGATTTTCCCAACCGGAGCATGACGCAGGGATGGCTGGTGTTTCCGCAAAAGAACGAATCGCTGGAATTGGAAGGACTGACCGCCGCCGTGGACTCCATGCTGCTGCAAGTGAAGTTTGACAATACCCTGTTGAGCAACAGCCTGGCAAGGGCATTCGATGAAGTGGGTACACACCGATATAGGACGGACTCAACAATGACAGATTATTACCATATCCGCCAGCCGGATGTGCAACCCATATTGTCCGTACTTCCGGGTATCGAACCCGCCTGGAGCCTGCCTGCGCAACCTGTCGCATTGCCGGACTCGCTGTCCTCCACACTGGACTATTACCTGCTTGTCAATGAAGAGGAGTTCAAACGGTTGAGAAAATATGTGGAAGCACCCGCCAAACTGATTGTGGACTATAAATACGAGGCGGTCAAAAAGAAAAAGCGGGCGAAAGCGGATATTTGCGACTGTCCGGACGACTATCTACAGACAGACACCGAAGAATCGACCGTGCGCATCAAGACGGACAGCCTGAACGTGCCGGAATATGCCTCAACCCGACATGTAAGAAGAAAACTGGTCAGACATTTCCTTTCAGAGCGCAACAGGGACAGATATTGCAAGGTGGGGAGAAAGACTTTCCTGAGAATGCCCCTGTCAGAGGTATTGCAAAGGTTTACCTCCTGTCCGGCTGACTATCCTTTCTTTGAGGTTTACCGTGTCAAGGACTTGCGGAAAAAGAAAATGATTACGGATGTGGAACTGGACATGCTGATTGAATATTTCAAGGAAAAGAAAAAACTGCTGGACGAAGCCGCCGGCAAGTCATTCCAATCCAACGGGCAGACGTACTACTGGATCAGCCGTGATTTATTACCTTAGTCATTCACCTGAAACTGTATTATCATGATTTATGAAACTATTCTGAAAATAAGAGGAAGGGAGGTGCCGATACTCTATTATAACTATCGGTGCCACGTCCGGCACTATGATGACCCGAATCTGAGAAAAATCATGCAACTCCACATCCAAGTCTGCGAGGAAATCGGCAATCGGGAGTGTCTGCCGGTCGAGGGAGACCTGATCACGCTCGCGTTTGAGTGCAAGGGTGAAGAGCAGTTCTTCTATGACTGGCTGAACGAAGGAACCATGCACAACGGGGAAATCCATTTCATCTACAACGAAGTGGAGATTGCGGATATTTTCCGGTTCTGGGATTGCTATTGCGTGAAAATAGAGGAATACATGAGTGTCGGGAACGCTCCGATGATGATGGTGGCGTATTTGTCGCCGGGGATTATCAAGAGGAATAATCTGGAGGTGAGGGAGAAGGTTTGGAAGGTGTCGGATGTTTCTAATGGAAATGCTTCTTCTATACAAGAAGAAAATGATAAAAATGATTATATATCAGAAAAATCCTCATCTTCTGTAACAATTTTTATACTTTCTGTTATACATGTGAAACCTCCGTTTAAATTGAAAAGAAAATTCCAAAATAATCCTCATTATGAAAAAGAAATGAGGAGACAACTAAAAATGCAAGAAGATGGGATTAATAAACTGACAGTTTTTGAATGGTTAACTAATCGAAAGACATTTAAAGAAAAAGGACGTTCGTCTAGTCAAACTGCTCAAAATGATGCTCGAGATGCATATAAAAGACGTAAAATGTTTGATTATATGTTGTTATCAGCTGAAAATTTTAAATATGATGAAATTACAAAGAAAGTTGAAGATGGATTAAGTTCATTGGCAGCTTTGCATAATCCAGATCAAATTGCGGGTGGAAATTTTGATGATGTGACTGAAATGGGAGATAAAAGAATAAATTCATCTATTGGTTCTCAATGGGGTACTAAAGACAAGGGACGAGCCCAAAATTTGGAAGATGAATTACTAAAGGTATTAGAAGGTCCTCCTAAAATAGATGAAGAACAACAGAAATATATAAAGATGAATGTTATTTTTGCAGAAGATTTAGAAATCATAAAATAATAAAGTTATGTATGAAATGTTTTTATTTAATAGTGTTAATTCAAAGATAACACAGAATGTGAATGAAGAATTCATTTTGAAATATAGTGACTATAGCTGTGAACAATTAAATTCTTTGTGGAAAGAGGTTGGATTGGGTAGCTATTATAATGGACTTTTTAAAGTTATAGAACCTAATGATTTAAAAGATATAATAAATCAATGTTATATAATGGATGATGATGAATCCTTATTGCCTTTTATGTGTACTGCTTTTGGTGATGTTTTTGCTTATGTTAAGAATAAAAAATTTGGGAACTATGTAGTGTTTTTAAATATTAGATATGGGACATCTTTGATTATTCCTGACAATTTTGTAGCTATTTTTAATAAGGTAATTCCCAATCAAAGTTTTTTAAAAGGATGGTTTGATTTAGAAAACTATGCCTTTGTAAAAGAAAAAATTGGCGAAATAGATTTTGATGAATGTTATGGATATTTCCCTACATTATCAATGGGGGGCAATGAAAGTATAGATAATATTAGCATTGTAAAAATGATTCCTTATATTGATATGAATGTTCAAATGATAGATGTATTCGAACGAGCAGATAAATTGTAACTTGAAATAAAATATATATATTATATGAGCGAAAAGCAAAATATAAATCATTTTACTTTGTCATTCGTGTTCCTTTTATCTATTAGGCATAATTATGACTATGCAATGGATTATATGGAAAACGTAGCTCGGAACTTCACAAAGAAGTATCCCAGCTACCTCATCCATAAAAAAAGCGAAGAGAAGATAAAAGCCTTTTTGACTAATACAGTCAAAGTTAAAGTGGAGACCTTTGCCGATGCAGAAGCGAAGAACATAACCGTGACCGAAGTACGTGAGATAGCGGACTTGATAGCAGAATATGAGGGCATGGAAGGAGAACGAAACAGTTCTTCACCTTTTGGCAATCATCCTACGGATGCTCCCTCTTTGGGTAGTACCGGAGTGGAACTTGCCATGAGCGTGGATAACGGGGCTTCGGATATCCGTCCTGTCAATGTAGCCAAACCTACGGGTGTATCGGGGAAACCCAAGATAATGAAACGAAGTGTTATCCGTGTAACTATGGAGTTGGAAGTGCTGATGGAAACCAAACAATACCTGCATTTCTTGCAGGAACTGCCAGAGTTGTTCAGCCTGCATGAGTTTCCGAACCTACGTTGCAGAGTAACATGGATACAGAAACGGGTGAGCTATCAGGAATCTCCATTGCCTATTGAAGTGAAGGTTGTGGAAGACCGTAAATACCAACGCTGGTTTGTAACCTTTACGGTATTGATGGTGCTGTGCTTTATCGGGATTATCACCCTGTTCTTTTCCGTTCCGAACCTGTACAAGCAGGACATCCACTTCCTGCGGAACGATACGATTCATCAGGAGTTTTCCATCTCCAACAGCCGCATTGACTTGAAGGATGTAAGCCTGACGAACCATGGCGGGAAAGACACACTTGTCATCAAGGATAAAAAGATAATCATAGCCAAATAAAAAGCAATGGAAAATTCGATTCAGATACAAGGGATAAGAAACATGCTATCCCATAGCGGATGCCCGGAAGACCTGCTGGAGAGCTACCTGCAATTCCTGCAAACCGGAGGCCAACAGGTGCAGATTGTCAGAGGAGAAGTCTTTATGATGTTTGAAAAGGAGGCGCAATACCGCAAGAGAAGGAATGAGGAGATGAAAGGAACCGTAACTTTCTGTAAAAATGACGGAGATAATGTCGGGGAATACAATACAGGAGTGTTTATCGGGATGGAATTTATCCAATGCTGTTTCAACTATGGGATTCCGGCACGGGTGCTGAATGTGCGGAGGGTGCATGGGGAAGTGGCGGAGGTAGTTGTGGGGTTTGGGAAGTAGGTGAAAGAACTGACGATGCTGCGTGTAATAGCAATATTGCTTAAAAGTTTTGTCTTAAATATTGTTATGATAGTGAATTGATTGTTGCTATTGGTACTAAAAGTGATGACTTTAGCCATATCAATAGAATAAATTAGTATATTTGCAATAGTATATATTTAATAGAATGATTGAGATGAAACGTTTATCAGAAGAACTTTTGGAATATTTTAGCAACACCCCAGAAGAACAATTACAAAAAGATTGGGAGGCTATACACAGCAAGTATGCTTATGGACCGGAAATCAATCAATTTATTGAAGAATGTGAAAAGAATGCCTTGCACAATGAAATTGTAGCCGGTATCTACGGAAGCCATCCAACATCCAGAGTGAATGTAGAATCCCCTATATCCCAGGATTTCGGGTCTGACTCATATTTGCCTATGGCAGTATAAAACACTAAAATACATCATAATGAAGCAAGCCGTTTTTTCGCTAAAAAATTACTCCGTAGTCAACGTAATGCTTGACTTGGAGAATATTCCACCCCAATGTATCTTCGATCTGAAAATAGAACCATCCGGCATCTATTTTCAGAGAGAAAGACAGTATGTATTGACTCTGGTATTCAAGGCTTCATATAAGAAAGAAAATACTGACTTTGAAGTTATAAACATCAAACTTAAAGCCGTCTTTTCTTTTGGGGACATGGTACAGGCTGACAACATCCCTCCTTATTTTTATGCGAACAGCATTGCTATCATTTTCCCTTATGTACGTGCCTTTGTAAGTACTATAACATTACAGGCAAACGTAGCTCCGATAATGATACCCACACTGAATGTATCGTTGTTGGAACATGAACTAAGGAGAAACACGGTCTTAAAGTAAGAAGCCTTCAATGAACAGAATCATATACCAGACCGTTGAAGACAGAGGGAACCCCGACTATGTGGAACAACATGGTCCGTTCATTTGTACGAATAAAAACGCATGGCTTGGAGAAGGCTATTATTTCTGGGATACAATTATAGAACTTGCCCATTGGTGGGGAAATCTTTGCTATAAGGACAGCGGATATATAATCAGCCAGTCTGCTTGTGATGACAAATTAGAAAAGGTATTTGATTTGGTTGGAAGACCAGAGCATCTGACAGAGATGAAAAGATGTTCGGAAATCATCACTGAAAAGTGGCACAAGACGACTGTTTACGTTCCTGAAATTATTGCGTACCTGAAACAATATACCCAGTTCTCGACTCGCTACAAAGCCATCAGAGCCAATCCTTTGAGTACTTTGCCGAATTCGTACAGCCAATCTTTTCTGTTCAAATTCAACAACCGGAACAAGGCATTCATAGATGTATGTCCTGCTATTCAATTTTGCTTTTTCGATAAAAGCCTGTTTACGGAAGACTACCTGATTGTCTATCCTGAAATGTATTGTCAAAATCCTGTCATATAGGCATTATCATACAAAGAAATGATAGTGTGAGGGAAGCTTTTATATCATTTCCCGCACACTTCATGGAGATTTAAGGGAAGATGAATCATTCTTTCTTCTTTGATGATTTTTCATCATCCAACCCCAATCGCTTGCATAACTCCGAATCTCTTTTGATACGGTCCATCTCTTCGTTGATGATAGCCTGTGCATCCGCCTTGATCTGGTCGTAGTTGCGCTGTATCTGCTGCATCATGATGTCATTGCCCTCCTTGTCCTTGAATTCGTTGATGATGGGGATTTTTTTGTAAGCCTTTTCCTCCGCACTTACCTTTGCATGATCCACGACGATTTCGGCATGGAAAATCTTTTGGTCTATCCTCTCACCGAAATTGTCGGACACGGCACCGACAAACATGCCCTGCGAGAGGGTGGCTATCTTGGAAGCCGGGATGAGGGAGTCCATCTGTGTATTGATGGATGTGGAGACATCCTGCCGGTTGATGGAAACCGACTGGCGCTGTTGCAATATCTTCCCGAAACGTTCGGAAAGCGTCTTTGCCGTTTCCCCAACCACCTGTCCGCTGAATATGTTCCCCACCGTGTTCTGCACCACTTTCGACTCCTTTTCACCATAGTCCCGGTTGAGCTGGGAGAAATCCTGAAATCCCAGGCAGACCGCCACCTTGTTGGAACGCGCCGTTGCAATCAGGTTGTCGAGTCCCCGGAAATAAATGGTGGGCAGCTCGTCTATGATGACCGCACTTTTGAGCTTTCCTTTCTTGTTGATCAGCTTCACGATGCGGGAGTTGTAGAGGCCGAGTGCCGCCGAATAGATGTTCTGCCTGTCGGGATTGTTGCCCACACACAGGATTTTAGGCTCCTCCGGATTGTTGATGTCCAAAGAGAAATCATTGCCTGTCATCACCCAATAAAGTTGTGGGGAAATCATGCGTGTAAGGGGGATTTTTGCGGAAGCGATCTGGCCCTGGAGCTGGTCCTGAGCTCCTGATTTCCAGGCATCCATAAAGGGGGAAAGGTAATTTTCCAGCTCCGGATAGGAGGTCAGAACGGTAAACAAGTCCGAATAAGGCTTGTTGAGCAGCTCCACCGCATGAGGGAAAGTACAGTACATTCCGTTCTTGTATATTTTGAGGTACCACACGATTGCCGCCAGCAGGATAATCGGCGACTCCACGAAGAAATCCCCCTGCTTTTCAATCCAAGTCTTGTTCAGGTTCAATAAGATGGTATAGCTTGCCTCGTACGCGTCGGAGATGTCCGTCATGAACTCCGGCGTGATGGGGTTGCAGCGGTGCGAGCGGCGGGGGTCATCGAAATTGATGACATAGAACCGGGGTCTGACCTTGTACTTGTCCATATTGTTCAGCAATGTGTTGTAGGCGATGGTGGAAAGGTCGTCGAACTTATAGTCGTAAAGGTAACAACTATACCCTTTGCCAATCATCTGGCGAATATAATTGTTCACCACCGCGTATGACTTGCCGGACCCCGGCGTACCCAGTACAATCGTGGCACGGAACGGGTTCACCACGTTGATCCATCCGTCATTGAGCCTTCCACGGTATTGGAATCTGGTCGGCAGATTGACAGAATACTCATTTTCCATCAGCTGTGTTTCCTGCCCGAAAGACTCGTTCTCATTGTTGAACACATCGGTCATCAGGTTGTTCTTGTAGAGCCGGCTCATCCATAACCCCGCCATCAGCAGACCGAGATAACCGGTGGTAAGCGTGCTTACATACATTATGGTACTTGCCGTATGTGGCAGCGGCAAATCCAGCAGCCACCAGTTCAGAAAAAAGAACGTACATCCGGCAACCAGTGCCGCATAGATTTTTGGCCAGGTGATTTTCTCTCCCTTGACCCCGTGCGTGCCCATACAGGAGATGGCCAGCAAAAGCACCGCCAACAACTTACTCCAGAGGATGTTGTCGAAAATGCCCGTGTGAATGTTGAAGTTTACCAGAATCTTGTCTATGACCGCAAGATTCAGATGCCATGCGGTCATGCTCGGATAGCAGTACACATAGACGTGCACCACCAAAAGAAAAATACTCACAGCCCTGCCGAATTCCATTATCTTAGCGAGAGCCCTCAAATCGTCTTCCTGTTGCATAAGGATTGTGTATAAAAAGGTTGATACTTGTTTTGTCTAAATGCCACGCTTGCGTCCGGCCTTCTTCTTTTTCTTCATGCGGCGTGCGAAGGCTTCCTCCTCGTAATCCCGCGGATTGGTTTCCATAGAAAGAATGCCTGCCGCCAGTTCGAGCGTGCTAGAGGATTCGTGACGGTGATGCTGCCAAAGCTCTGCAGCGGAATGTCCACCCCGTTCCTTTTCGGGTATGTTTTCCAACCATTTGAAATAGTCGTTGAACACATTGGCGGAAAACTCCTTGCCCATGCGTGAGCCGTTGAACACCTCCCGACGGTTGTGGTCAATAAAGGTGACACCATAGATACGTCCCCGCTCATTCTCGCGGAAAACCACATCAATACGCCTTTGCCCGAGCAGTTCCACAAACCGTTTCCGTGAATCCGCCTGCCGCAAGGCACGAACGATGTCCGCCTGTATGGAGGGTGCCCATTTCCCGTCCTTGAGGTCTTTCAGGTTCATCAGCATCCGCTTTTCCAACTGTTCATTTCCGAAGCGTTTCCCAAATCGGGAACTCTTGAACGGCGGGCTGACCACCTTGCCGGTATCATCCGTGGCCGAATAGACAATACCGGTATATGGTGTACCGTTGTATTCTCCCCTGACCTGTTTCGCCTCGATGTTGAGCGTGGAAAGCAGCGCATTGTATTCCCCGAAGGTTTGGAAATGGTAGCTTTCCAATACGGCTTTAAGGGTATTGCCTACCTGATGGCGGACATCCCCCAAGGAAGCGTCCACCTTCCTCAGCTCCGCTTTCGGATTCCGCCTTTCCGTGTCCGCTCCGTTGCGCAGGCCGAAATCCGTTTCCAGTTCCCGGCAGGCGGTCATGGAACGGCGGTGCTCGTAGGCATCGCTTATCTTTTTCCCCTGCTCGTCCACACAGACACTGACAATATGGATGTGGGTGTTGTGGGTATCGGCATGTTTGTAGGCGATGTAAGGCTGGTTCCCGTAGCCCATCTTCTGCATATACTGGTCCGCCAGTTCCACCAGCTGCCCATCGGTTAGCCGGTCTTCCGGTGCCGGAGAGAGCGAAATATGCAGGACGGGCTTCTCCGTGTTGCGGTTTGCCAGCAGGTAGTTCTCGAAAGAGAGCAACGCCAGGCGCATGTCCTCGCTTGGCAATCCAAGCCTGTCAGAAATCATACGGTTGCCCGAAAGAATCTCGGCGGTACCCGCCGCCACCTTGCCGTGGTTGTAGGCGAGCGCCCCGTAAAGGCTCATGCCGTGACTTATTTTTGCAACCATTTCCGCTCGTATTCCTGGGTCAGCGCCATGACTTTTTTACAGACAAGCATCAGTTCGATGCTCAGTTTCTCCAGCTTGTAGAGCAATGCCATCGCCCGTTTCTCCCCGAAATTGTTCTTCAAGGCACGGACGACCTGGTTGTAGTTGTTTCCGACAGCCTGAAACTGTTTGTGAAACTCGGTCAGTTTGATGTAATAGTCCATTGTAGCCTTGTCGATTCTCACGACTTTAATCTGTCCCGAAAAGATGGATTTCTTGATGAACAGCGTGCGGTCCCCGGCTCCCGAATCCGCCAGCAACTTTTCAAATCTTGTGTTCTCCTCGGCGTTCAGGCGGAAGCTGTACTTGCGGTCCGCCGGATCACTCTTGGGCTTTCTGCCCGTCCTTGTCCCTGTTGTTCTCTCCATGCACATGAGATTTTTGGTTTGTACTTTTTTCTCTTCCGGAATCCGCGACTTTGGAGCGGATTCCCCCGCCCCGGGAAGGGGCGGGCAAGTTGGTTCTTGTCGGACAAAAGACTTTTTGTCGGACAAGGACACAACTTGCTCTGTTCGCTTGAACAGAGAATCCTCCTTCGTCGGATTGCTGCGCGACGTTCACGGCGTGCTGTGGTCCGGCGAAGTCAGTTCCTTTCCATTGTCTGATTCCGGTTTTGCAAAATTAGACAGTGATAACCGATTGGTAAACAGCGTTTGATATGACATTTGATGACATCTGACGACATCTGATGTCAGGTAGGGGAAATGTTGGCGGAAGTTTCAAGAATAGCCGCTACTTTTGGCACAGTGCATGAGGGCATACATTGGAACATTGTCCTGTAAGGTGTATTGCTTGCCTGCCACAGGTGGTGCATGACGCGAATGCGGTATCATCCATGTATGCGCAATGCCATATATGCCGCATGGCAGTCCTGCATGACGGGACACATTGCATCCGTGCAATGCAGTATGGGGTACATTGAACTCCATATTGCATGAATGCAATGCACCTTATACGGCAACACCCTCCGGCAACCGGCATTACACTGATGCAATATGGTATGCAATGTATTCATGCAAACAGGCAAGCAATGCGTAATTGCCATATACCAACGGATGCATTGCCGTGTGATGAAACGAAAAAATCCAGACAGATATGAAACAAGTCATACACTCTAAATTCAAGCCTATGAAGAGAGAACCTTTATTTGTCGCTTTGAGCAACCAGAAAGGCGGTGTGGGAAAATCCACGTTCACCGTGTTGCTCGCCAGTTATTTCCATTACCTGAACGGATATAACGTACTTGTGGTGGATTGTGATTATCCACAGCACAGCATCAGTGCCATGCGGGACTGGGAAGTGGGGAACATTGAAAAGAACGTGCATCTGCAAAACCAGCTGGTGGAACAGTTCGGAACAAGCGGCAGGAAAGCCTACAGCATCCTGAACTCCACCCCGGAGGAAGCTAGGGAGACGGCCGGCCGCTTTCTCGAAAAGTCGGATCTGGACTATGACCTTGTCCTTTTTGATCTCCCCGGTACCGTGAATGTGCCCGGTGTCTTCCAGTCCGTGATCAATATGGACTATGTATTCACTCCGATTACACAGGAAAGGATGGTAATGCGGAGCAGCATGTCTTTTGTCCTTGCCATCAGGGAATACATGCACCGGCATGCGGACGTACCCTTGCGTGGCATCCATATGTTCTGGAACCGGATGGACAAACGGGTGTCCAAAGGGCTGTATAACGGCTATACCGAAATTTTCCGCTCTCTGAAACTGCCGGTGCTGGAGACCGTCATTCCCAGTGCGGAACGCTACAACAAAGATTCCGGGATGAAGGGGCCCCTGTTCCGCAGCACCTTGTTCCCTCCATCTCCCTCCGCAGTGAAAGGAAGCGGTCTGGACCTGTTGGTAGCGGAAATAGAAACCGTACTGAAACTTCAATAAAACAATTATGGCTACCAAAAGAAGAACGGATTACCAAGTGGACGAGGAGGCATTGAAACGCATGATGGCAGGAGATGTAACCGCTTTGGAAAAAACGGTTTCTCCGGAAGGGGAATCGGAAACAAAAAGTCAGGCTGGGCCTTCTCAGGAGAAACAGGAGAAGAAAAGCGGCCTTTCCAGACAGCAAATAAAGAAATCACCGGATGGAGTGGCTGATTCAGATGAATACCGGAGACGGTTTCTGAAAGTGAGACTGTCGGGAGCAAGAAGGCAGACCTATGTTAACGATGCATTATACAGGACTGTTGCCAAAGTATTGCCGGTCATTGCACCGGATATGTCCGTCCCGATGTTTTTAAGCAGTGTCCTGTCAGACCATCTGGAAAGGTACCAGGACATCATCAACGAGATATATAACCAGGAAGCCACACAAAAACCGATAGAATGGAAGAAATAGTTTATTTGTCAATACGGCTCGGCTGTACCGCTTATCTATTATATAAGGTATGGGAGCAGAAAAAGAGAATAGGTAAGATATGCGATCTGCTTTATACTCCCCGTAAAAAAACGGAAACGGAAAAGGACTACCGCCGGAATCCGGAAAGTGCGGCAGATGTGATGGGGGCCACCCGTTTTGTCTATCTGGATGAGAATGCCGGAAAGACCGTTGCCCCTTACATGAGCCAGCAGTTGGAAATGGGAAGCGACCTTATCGGCAAGGATGAGGATATTCCGGAAGATGAGGTGGAATGCAAACTGCCTTTGGAGGAGATGAGAATGCTGAAAGACGAACAGGAGGAGCTGGACAGCCGTTCTCCCGAGGCGGAAGCCATTGTTCCGGCAGTCACTCCTGCCGACCTGCTCAATGTAGGTGACGTGCTGCTTAATCTGGACGGTGCCGGTTCGGATGAGGACAAATCATACCGGGCCGCCATGACACTGCGTGCCATCCGGGAAACGGACATGTTCGAGCTGTTCTCCTCCCAGGTGGAGAACAAGAAACTGATAGAGGAGCTGATGGAAAGGTATGTGGATGAGGAAGGGAATGCTCTGCCTTTAAAAAAAGAGAGGAACGTTTCCAAACCTGTCGCAGACTGGAGGAAGCTGGTCTGAAAGTAATATGCTATTATGCCACAAAATTCCATATTGTTGAATATTATATATAGGATATTCATTATGTACCCAACTTTGTATTTTTCTATAATCTATGAAAAAGGTTGAAGTTTGTCTTTTGTTAAGGGTAATAGAAAGGAACAAACACTCAAAACATAGAAATCACGGGGACAACTCAGAAAATCGGATACTTCCTCACTGTTGCTTACGATTCAAAAGTAAAAGAATGAAATTATCCTGATTTGCTGACAGGAAAAACTATAACTCAATTTATTAAATGAAATTTCTTTATAAGAGACCTATAAACGACTATAAAAAAGTAAGGAGCTGCTTACCAAGCCAGCTCCTTACTTTTTCTAATGGATGAAAATCCGTTTCCCTGCTTCCTTTTGCACAATATTTTTGTCGTACTTTATGTGCATAACAAGATATCATAGAAAAAATCACATTTAAATTTAGTGTTCCATTACATGGTTTTGCATTGCTCCTTGTTCACAACTCTATCTCTGAATAACTTCATATTAGTAAAGTTTCGGGAAATATTTTGAACAAGTTCCAAGTAATTATCTCTGCCATCTTCCCATTTATGATAAAACGGCTTTATGGAAACACAGTTTTCATGTTCAAAGACGGTATTTAGTAATGTTCGGTCTGAATTTCCGCAAGAATGCCCCATTATCAAAACTTGAAAAGGTGCAGCTAAAAGAAATTCGAGCAAATCATGATAATGTCTTGTTTCTAAATATTTAACGGATTTGACATATCTAAGTAACTCATTGTCATTCATATCAAGAATAGACTGGTAACTTTTGTCAAGTTCATCCCCATAGCCAAAAATTATATTTTCAGGTTTTTCTAATTCGCCATGAATATAATTGTGGGTAATATTAAAGTTACCATACATCTTAGCTGTTTTTGTATAGTTGAAACTCAGCAACATGATACGTTTAGGGATAAGTTTATCGCGTTCTCCATAATTGTATTCAACATCTGCAAGGCTGGATATATTCAGCCCAATGTTATCCAGAGCTTTCTTTTTTCCTTCTGTTGAGAAATCAGCAGGATCAAAGAAGTCAATTATTGCATTTTGAAGGTCATTCCTTACATTGTCTGTTTCTATTGTATGGAGGTATTCAATTAATTTTTCTTGAAGGAATGCAAATTGTTCATTCAACTCACTGATTGTATAATTACAACCAGGGCTATCCATGCCAACTTTCAACAGTTGGTAATAGTCGTTTTCAATATCCACCCATCCTTTGGTTTCTATTGATTGCAGAATAGTTTTAAAAAAAGGGCAACATTCAATAGAGAAAATGTTTGGTTGGTCCTTGATATACTGAATAACTTCGCTTCCTGAGTATCTTTCTTTACAATAGATATCCTTAAAAAAACATGAGTTGTTGAAGACAAAAACATTCCAGCAATTAATGCCTACATTATCTTTGATAACCAAACGGCAAAGGCAATCTTCTGATACATTTGTAGTATTACCGGAAAAAGTATACACTCGTTGGTCCCAATACCAGTTGATAAAATCCATATAACTTGTTTTAAAGCCATGTGCCATGTCAAATCCGTTTCCTATGATAACAAGTCTATTCATTCGGTTGTAATGATGATGTTAGTGTTATTGACTTAAATTATAGAATAATCTCCTTGCTCTTCATTTACAAGAAGTGGCTTTAAAAGCGTTTCCACCGACTCAAAAGTATCTTGTTTTGAGAAGTGTATCTTTGGTTGTCCCCACCATCCTCTAATGAATTGCTGGTATTGGTATTGCAAGGTACGGCGAGGTGCCTGCGCCAAGCAGCTATTATAAAAGGAGTCCACAATGTCAGAATGGTAATTGGTCAATGAAAAGAAATACTGCCAAGTTTCTGATATTTCATTCGCGTTGAATCCGGGACGTTCAATTATTTCCACTGCATCCAATCTATGAGCACCATCATGTTTAGAGAATGCAGCTTTAAGTATTTCACTTGCCTCCTTATCAGAAGAAGGTGCGCTATACCCAAAGATTGTTACCTTGCCTGCTTTCGATATGTAGTACTTTGCAACACTCCATTGGTCACGGATAAAGCTGTCGCTGTTGTAATCCTTTTGTTCTACAGGATACAGCAAAGGAACAGCGTTGTATGGTTTGCCACACTTTCTGCAATAGTTTTGTATAAGACCAAAGGTCATACAGTCTTTGCACACACCAGCCCCCACATTTCCATGCAAGAACAGAATCTCTGGTCTGTTCCAGGTAATCTTTGCCACTCTGTTATATGCTTGGATAAGCAGACTATCCCAGTTGAAGGATACAATGCAGTCTTTTTCTGTGAGCGAAAGAATCAAAAGGTCGTAGATGGTCAAGAAAGATGGAAGCTGCACATTTGAAAAATATTCATAAAGTTTTTTTTCCATTGCTATCCGTGCGTTTTTACACTCATCACCACGTCTAAACAGCTCACTATATATATCTTCAAGATTCTTGCTTTTCGTTTCTAACATAAATCCTTCAAGGATTCTATCTAACCCGACCTGTTCAATGGCTTCATTCATCGTCGGGCAAGATTTTCCCATGACCGCTCTTGAAGCACCAGCTCCAACTATCACGACATGAGGGCGTTGGCAATACAAATCTTTAAGGTTTTTCTTCATACACTAACTGATTAAATATTTTGCCCATAAGCAATTGTTGCATCATGCTTTATTTTACGGCCTCATATTTTGTTCGCTTTGTTTCAGGCACAATAATTTCATTGTTCATACTTATAAGTATGAAAGTTATTGTTCTCTGTTTGGCTGTTCTTGAATATAAACAGATATATTACTTAAAAATGCCTTATCAAGGTGTGATATTGTTACTCTCTTTATACACTACTACATGATACACTATTTTTAACCTGTTTACATTGGCCATAAAACTGCGTTTGATATGCAAATATAGCTATTTTAATCCAATATCAATAATAGTCGTTTTTGACAAGAAATCAACTTTATGGAATTTGCTGGCTTTTGTATGGCAATTATATAAATGGTACAGAAAAACATGTAACCGTTTGAACAATCCATGTTTGTGCCAAAATCATCAATTAATCATGTATTATGCTTGAGGTAAGCGTCTCCGCAATGACGTAAAACAATGTTGAAAATCTCTGTAGAGACGCGCAAAAGCACTTGTTGGATGACATCTGATGACATCTGGTGACATCTGATGACACCTCTGAATCACAGCGTATTATCCCTTTTTATCTTCGCCGTCGAATTCAAATTTATGTCTTACCCAAACGATTCGACAATGAAGAGAAGAATCCTTTTTTCAGTGATGTGCGCGGCGATTGCCGCCGGTGCTTTCGCGCAGGGCCAAGGGCAGGGCCTTGCCGGTATCAACGAGGCGACCAGCCTCATGACCTCGTATTTCGATCCCGCCACCAAACTGTGCTATGCCATCGGTGCGGTGCTCGGCCTGGTGGGCGGCATCAAGACCTACGGCAAGTTCTCCAGCGGTGATCCCGACACCTCGAAAACCGCCGCCAGCTGGTTCTTTGCCTGCATCTTTCTGATTGTAGCCGCCACCATCCTGCGTTCCTTCTTCCTCTAAGCGGTATGGAGTATCCTGTAAACAAGGGGGCGGGCAATCCCGTCGAGTTCAAGGGGCTCAAGTCACAATACCTGTTCGTCTTCGCGGGCGGTCTGGTGACGGTGCTCCTGGCGGTGGTCATCCTTTACCTGGCAGGCGTGGACCAATGGATATGCATCCCTTTCGGGACCGTATCCGGCGGTCTGCTGGCATGGGCGGTGTTCCGGCTGAACGCCCGCTACGGCGAACACGGTCTTATGAAGCTGCTGGCGGAGAAACGCCATCCGCGCTACCTGATCCACCGCAAGAGAGTTTTCAGATTATTTGCAAAAAGAAAAAAACGACAATCATGAGAAATGTATTGAAAGCGGAAACGCTGGAACGCAAGTTCCCCCTGCTCTCGGTGGAGAACGGCTGCATCGTGAGCAAGGACGCCGACCTGACCGTGGCCTTCGAGGTGGAGCTTCCCGAGCTGTATACGGTGACGGCGGAAGAGTATGAGACCATGCACTCCACCTGGATAAAGGCCGCCAGGGTACTGCCCGAGCACAGCATCGTCTGCAAGCAGGACTGGTTCACGAAGGAGAGCTACCGTCCCCAAAACGGCGGGGAGGAACAGAGCTTCCTCTCGCGCAGCTATGAGCGGCACTTCAACGAGAGGCCGTACCTGAACCACCGCTGTTACCTGTATCTGACAAAGACCACCCGTGAGCGCAACCGCCGGCAAAGCGACTTCAGCACCCTCTGCCGGGGATTCCTGCTGCCCAGGGAGATTACCGACAAGGACATGGCGGCCCGTTTTCTGGAAGCGGTGGAGCAGTTCGAGCATATCGTGAACGACTCCGGCCATATCCGGCTGCGCCGCCTGGAAACGGAGGAGATTACCGGCACGAAGGAACGTCCCGGGCTGGTGGAGAAATACCTCTCCCTCTCGATGGAGGACGAAACCGCCGTGCTGCAGGACATCTGCCTCAAGCCCGGACGGATGCGTATCGGGGACAAGCGGCTCTGCCTGCACACACTTTCGGATACGGAAGACCTGCCGGGCAAGCTCTCCACCGACATGCGCTACGAGCGTATGTCCACCGACAGGAGCGACTGCCGCCTTTCCTTCGCCGCACCCGTGGGGCTGCTGCTCTCCTGCAACCACATCTACTCGCAGTACGTGTTCATCGACAACGCGCAGGAAATCCTGCAGATGATGGAGAAGAACTCGCGCAACATGCTCTCTCTGTCACGGTACAGCCGGAGCAATGCCGTGAACCAGGAATGGACGGAGATGTATCTGGACGAGGCGCATACCAAGGGAGTGCTTCCCGTCAGATGCCACTGCAATGTCATCGCCTGGGCGGAGGATGCGGAGGAGTTCCGCCGTATCAGGAACGACACGGGCAGCCAGCTTGCCATGATGGAATGCACCCCCCGTTACAACACCGTCGACACCCCGGTGCTTTACTGGGCGGGCATTCCGGGCAATGCGGGCGACTTTCCTGCCGAAGAGTCATTCTATACGTTCCTGGAGCAGGCGGTCTGCCTCTTTGCCGGGGAGACCAATTACAGAAGTTCTCCCAGTCCGTTCGGCATCCGCATGGCGGACCGGCAGAACGGCATTCCGGTGCACGTGGACATTTCCGATCTTCCGATGAAGCGCGGCATCATCACCAACCGCAACAAATTTATCCTGGGACCAAGCGGCAGCGGCAAGTCCTTTTTCACCAACCATCTGGTGCGCAACTATTACGAGCAGGGAGCGCATATCCTGCTGGTGGACACGGGCAACAGCTATCAGGGGTTGTGCCGGATGATCCACGACCGCACACGCGGCGGGGACGGCATCTACATCACGTATGAGGAGGACAATCCGATATCCTTCAACCCGTTCTACACCGATTCCGGACAGTTCGATGTGGAAAAGCGCGAGAGCATCAAGACTCTGATACTGACCTTGTGGAAACGGGAGGACGAGGCACCGAAACGTTCGGAAGAGGTGGCGCTCTCGGGAGCGGTGAACGCCTATATCCGTAAAATTACCGGGAATCGGGAGGCAAGGCCGGACTTCAACGGCTTCTACGAGTTCGTGGACGGTGACTACCGCCGGATGATAGCGGAAAAGAAGGTACGCGAGAAGGATTTCGACATCGACGGCTTCCTGAACGTGCTGGAGCCTTTCTACAAGGGTGGCGACTACGACTTCCTGCTGAACTCCGACAGGGAACTGGACCTGACAAACAGGCGGTTCATCGTGTTCGAGCTGGACAACATCAGCGGCAACAAGGTGCTGCTGCCTGTGGTGACGCTGATCATCATGGAGACCTTCATCGCCAAGATGCGCCGCCTGAAAGGAATCCGCAAGGTAATATTGATAGAGGAATGTTGGAAAGCCCTTATGTCCGCCAACATGAGCGGCTATATCCAATATTTGTTCAAGACCGTCCGGAAATATTTCGGTGAGGCCGTTGTGGTGACCCAGGAGGTGGACGACATCATCAGCTCCCCGATTGTGAAGGAGGCCATCATCAACAACTCCGACTGCAAGATCCTTCTGGACCAGCGGAAATACATGAACAAGTTCGAGCATATCCAGCGGCTGCTCGGCCTGACGGAGAAAGAGAAAAGCCAGATACTCTCCATCAACCAGGCGAACCATCCCGGACGTTTTTACCGTGAAGTCTGGATAGGGCTTGGCGGCACCCGTTCGGCGGTCTATGCTACGGAAGTGAGCGCGGAAGAGTATTTCACGTTCACGACGGAAGAGTCCGAGAAACTGGAAGTGCAACGGCTTGCCGAGGAGCTGGACGGCAACCTGGAACTTGCCATCCGCCGGATGGCAGAGAGAAAACGAGAGGAACAAAGACAAGTATCAACCCCAAAAAGAGAACAATGAGAAACAAATCCCTTATGAGACTGGCGGTGTGCCTGATCGGTATGGCCGCCATGGTATTGCAAGGCTGCTCGGAGAGCGGCACCGACCGTGACAAGCTCTGCGGCTCGTGGAGCAGCGTGGAAGGCAAGCCGGACGTGCTAGTATATAAGGAAGGGGAAGCCTACAAGGTGACGGTGTTCGCCCGCAGCGGAAAGATGCGCCGTCTCAGGCCTCAGACCTACCTGCTGGTTGAGGAGAACGGGAACCTGTTCATCAACACGGGGCACCGCATCGACATCTCCTACAACGAGGCCGCCGACGTGCTGACCTTCTCCCCGAACGGTGACTATGTGCGGAAGGAGGAACGCCCATGAAAGCGAAGTCACTCCTGATCGGAACGGTACTCGCCCTGTGCGGCACCGGCGCCAATGCCCAGTGGGTGGTGACCGATCCCGGCAACCTTGCCCAAAGCATCATCAACATGTCGGACAACATCGCCCATACCTCGAAAACGGCGGTCAATACGGCCGACAGCTTTGCGGAGACGGTGAAGATTTACGAGCAGGCCAAGAAGTATTACGACCAGTTAAAGGCGGTGAACGACCTGATACAGGACGCCCGCAAGGTGCGCGACATCATCCTGATGGTGGGCGACGTGTCCGACATCTATGTAACGAACTTCGGCAAGATGATGAACGACGGGAACTTCTCGCCCCGCGAGCTGGACGCCATCGCCTTCGGCTACACCCGCCTGCTGGAGGAGAGCAACGGCGTGCTGCAGGATCTCAGGCAGGTCATCAACGTGAGCACGCTCTCCATGACCGACAAGGACCGCATGGACGTGGTGGACCGCTGCTACTATGAGATGCGCCGTTACCGCAACCTGGTGAGCTATTACACGAACAAGAACATCGCCGTGAGCTATCTCCGTGCCAGAAAGAAGAACGACCTGGACCGGGTGATGCGGCTTTACGGGAATGAAACCTCCAAATACTGGTAGCCATGATGCCGTTGTCGATAGATTTTGCCAACCTGCATACCATACTGGCGACCCTGTATGACGATATGCAGCCCCTTTGCAAGGACATGATGGACGTGGGAAAGGGACTTGCCGGGCTGGGTGCCCTGTTCTATGTCGCCGTCCGCGTGTGGCAGTCGATGGCCCGTGCCGAACCGATAGATGTCTATCCCCTGCTGCGTCCCTTCGCCATCGGCATCTGCATCCTGCTTTTCCCCACGCTGGTGCTCGGCACGCTGAACACCGTGCTCAGCCCGATAGTACAGGGTACGCACAAGATGCTTGAGGGGCAGACGCTGGATATGGAACAGTACAGGGCGCAGAAGGAGGAACTGGAAAGGGAGGCCATGCTGCGCAATCCCGAAACCGCCTACCTGGTGAGCGACGAGGAATTCGACCGTCAGCTGGACGAGCTGGGCTGGTCAACCATAGATACCGCCTCCCGCCTGGGCATGTACGTGGAGGTGGGGATGTACAATCTGGAGAAGAAAATCCGTGACGCCTTCCGCAGCCTGCTGGAACTGATATTCGCGGCGGCATCGCTGCTGATAGACACCGTGAGGACCTTTTTTCTTGTCGTGCTCTCCATACTGGGACCGGTGGCGTTCGCCTTCAGCGTATGGGACGGTTTCCAGTCCACGCTCGGGCAGTGGTTCACGAGGTACATATCCGTTTATCTCTGGCTTCCGGTCAGCGACCTGTTCAGCACCCTGCTCGCCAAACTCCAGGTGCTGATGCTCCAAAATGACATTCTGGAATTACAGAACAACCCCGACTACTCGATAGACAACTCAAATAGCGTCTATATCATATTCATGCTGATAGGGATTATCGGGTACTTCACCGTCCCGACGGTGGCGGGCTGGATCGTACAGGCGGGCGGAGCCGGAAACTTCAGCCGTAACCTGAACCGCACGGCCACGAAAGCGGGCGGTTTCGCTGCCGGGGCGGGCGGTGCCGTACTGGGGAATATCGGGGGAAGGCTGCGGGGCAAATAGGCTCTATGGCAACCCGTTTCCGTGAGTCGGGCAACTCAAAATGACAAGTCGGGCAACTTGGATTACCGGGTTGGGCGACTTGTCGGAAGGAGCCGCCCGGTCATACCGGAAACATTTATTTATTCATTCAAACCAATCATTCGCTAAATGGAATTCAAGTCATTGACCAACATTGAGAGCAGCTTCAGGCGTATCCGGTTGATGCTGGCTGTCTTTACCGGCTGCTGTGCGCTCATTACCGGCTATGCGTTGTGGAGCTCGTACCGTTTCGCCGAGAAGCAACGGGAAAAGATCTATGTGCTGGATAAGGGCAAGTCGCTGATGCTCGCCCTCTCGCAGGATCTTTCACAGAACCGCCCCGCCGAGGCGCGGGAACACGTCCGGCGTTTTCACGAACTGTTCTTCTCGCTCTCCCCGCAGAAGGACGCGATCGAGCACAATATAGGCCGTGCCCTGCAACTGGCGGACAAGAGCGCCTATCACTACTATGTGGACTTTGCCGAAAAGGGATATTACAACCGGCTGATTTCGGGCAACATCAACCAGGTGGTACACGTGGACAGCGTGGTGTGCGACTTTGCCGCCTATCCCTACAAGGCGCGTACATACGCCCGGCAGCTGATCATCCGTGAGAGCAACGTGACCGAGCGAAGCCTTGTCACCTCCTGTTCGCTCCAGAATACGGGGCGTTCGGACGACAATCCCAACGGGTTCATCATCGAGCAGTTCACCATACTGGAGAACAGGGATATAAGGAGTGTGGAACGATGAGAGGGAAACCTGCCGTCTTAAAACGTGCGGACAGCCGTATCCGGCTGTTCTGCCGCCGGCTGACCGGGAAGCAGCGCATTGTCTTGACAAGTGTCGTCTCGCTTCTGTTCACGGCAGCCTGTCTGTACTCGGTTGTCTCTTCCGTGTCCCGTTTGGGGGAACGGAAGGGCGACATGAAAACCGGGCATATCCGGCCCGTCATGTTACGGCCGGAAACAACAACCATTCATTCAAACATCCAGAAACATGAAAATGGACTTTCAGAAAATCAGGGAACGGCTGGGGCTGTCGAGTGACAAGCCGCTGACTCCCGAAGAGAAGCGCCGACGCGCGAGGTATATTGTCTATCCGCTCTTCTGCCTGCTGTGCGCCGGATTCCTCCTGCTGGTATTCAGCCCGTCGGAAAAGGAGAAGGCGGAAAAGGAAAAGGGCAAGGGATTCAACGTGGAGATGCCCTCGCCGAAAGATTCGGAAATGGAGGGCGACAAGGTAAGCGCCTACGAGCAGGAAGCACTGGCGAAAAAGGAAAAATGGCGCAGGGGAACCTTCCAGGAGATGTCCGAGCTGCTCAACAAGGACAGTCAGGATACTGCCGGCCTTACCGCAGGAAAAGCCAACACGGAACTTCCGCCGGAACCGGAAACGGGGAAATCCCCCGGCTCCGTCCATTCCTCCGCGGAAGCCTACCGGAATATGAACCGCTCGCTGGGTGCTGTATATACCCGGAATGAAAACCAACAAAATGCCGATCTGCTCCGCCGTATAGAGGAACTGGAAAAAGAAAAGAGACCGGCGGAAGGACAACCGGAAGGACAGACCCTGGAAGAAAAGATGGCACTGCTGGAAAAGTCTTACGAGCTGGCCGCCCGGTACAACGGGAAGCAGCCGGATGCCCCGGCTGCCGTGAATGGCCGGAGCGACCGGAAAGACAGGACAGCCGTCCGCCCGGTGAAACAGGTACAGAATCAGGTGGTGTCATCGCTTGCACAACCTATGGGCAATGAGGATTTCATCGCCGAATTTGCGGGAGAGAGGAATACCGGTTTCCACACCCCTATAGGCAGGACACTCCCTTCCGGCAGGAATACCATCGCCGCCTGTGTACACGGTACGCAGACCGTATCGGACGGGCAGGTGTTGCGCATCCGGTTGCTGGAGCCGATGGCGGTGGACGACCGGCTCATTCCCCAAGGGACGGTATTGACCGGCGGTACACGCATCCAGGGGGAGCGGATGGACATACTTGTAGAAACGGTGGAATACAAGGGCACGCTGTTTCCGGTGGAACTGGAGGTATATGATGCCGACGGACAGCAGGGAATCCTCGTGCCGAACTCGATGGAGTATGATGCGGCGCGTGAGATAGCCGCGGGTATGGGCACCTCAATGGGGAGCAGCATCAACATTTCGACGGATGCCGGGGCGCAGATTGCCTCGGACGTGGGCAAGGGGGTAATACAGGGCGTGTCGCAATATGTGGAAAAGAAAATGCGTGCGGTGAAAATCACCCTGAAAGCCGGACACCGGCTGTTGCTGCACTCTCCCGAAAAATGAAAAGAGAAAAGAAACCAACCATTTATTCACCAACCAATCAAGAACGCACATGAAGAAGATTCTGATGATGTTTGCCCTGATTATGGGCGCAGTGGCTGCATACGCGCAGCAAGGCAGCGGGGATTATTACGAGGGATTGAGCCGCAAGATCGGCTTCAGCCAAATGATTCCCCCGCATGGTCTGGAAATCACGTATGACAAGACCGTACATATAATTTTCCCCTCTCCCGTAAGATACGTGGATTTGGGTTCCCCCAACCTGATAGCGGGCAAGGCGGACGGTGCGGAAAACGTCATCCGTGTGAAGGCGACCCGGAAACATTTCCGCAATGAAACCAATATGAGCGTGATAACCGAGGACGGCAACTTTTACACATTCAACGTCAAGTATGCCGACGAGCCGTTGCTGCTGAACGTGGAGATGTGCGACTTCATCCATGACGGGGAGTCGGTTAACCGTCCGAACAATGCGATGGAAATCTACTTGCAGGAACTCGCCGGGGAGTCGCCCCGTCTGGTACGGCTGATCATGAAATCCGTGTATGGGCAGGACAAACGCAAGGTCAAGCACATCGGCAGCAAGCGGTTCGGGGTTCAATACCTGCTCAAGGGGCTTTACGCACACGGCGAGCTGCTCTATTTCCATACCGAGGTGAAGAACGCCACGCACGTGCCTTTCGATGTGGACTTCGTAACTTTCAAGATTGTAGACAAGAAAATCGTGAAGCGTACCGCCATGCAGGAGCAGGTCATCTATCCGCTGCGTGCCTTCAACTATGTGACCCGTGTGGACGGGAAGAAGAACGAGCGGACGGTGTTCGCCCTGCCCAAGTTCACCATCCCCGACGGCAAGAAGCTGGTCGTGGAGATGTACGAGAAACAGGGTGGCCGCCATCAGTCGTTTGAGGTGGAGAACGAAGACCTTGTACGCGCCGAGACTGTCAATGAACTGAAAGTAAGATGAGTGCCATGAAAAGAAACTTCATCTTCATTATCCTCCTGCTTGCCCTCTTTACGGGGCAGGCGGAAGCCCAGCGCCGGCTGCCGGGGATGAAAGCCGTCCGCTTTACCGCTGAAATGGCCGACGGCTTTTACAGCCGGGCAGACCGCCATGATGCGGGCTACGCCTTTTCGCTGGCTGTTGCCACTTACACAAAGAAAGGGAACCAGTGGGTGTTTGGCTGTGAGATGCTACAACGTAATAACCCTTACCGGAACACGTATGTCCCACTGTCGCAATATACAGGGGAAGGCGGTTATTATCATACAATCCTTTCCACATCCGGCAAGTCTTTCTTTCTGAACCTCGGCGCTTCCGCCTTGCTGGGCTACGAGGCCGTGAACAACGGAAACCGCCTGTTGGATGACGGAGCTTCCTTGCGCAAGTATGAGTCCTTCATCTATGGAGGCGCGGTGACACTGGAAGCGGAGGGATACCTGTCGGACAGGATAGCCCTGCTGATACGCCTGCGTGAACGTTTTGTATGGGGTGGCGCTTCCGGCCGCTGCCATTTCCAGTATGGAGCCGGAGTCAAATACATTTTCTAACCTTAAAAAGAACATATACCCATGAAAAGAAGAATCCTTGATTTTATGATGACAGCCTGTTGCATGGTATTTTCCTTTCTTGCCCTTGTCGCTTGTGACAATGAGCTGGATATCAGACAAGAATACCCGTTCACGGTGGAGTCCATGCCGGTGGCGGACGAAATCGTAAACGGTGAGACGGTGGAAATCCGTCTGGAAATCAAGCCGGAAGGAAACTTTTCCGGAACTGTCTATACGCTGAGGTATTTCCAGCCCGACGGAAAGGGCAGTCTGAAGATGGAGGACGGAACGGTACTGAAACCCAATGATCGTTATTTGCTGAACGAATGGAAATTCCGTCTTTACTATACCTCGCAGAGCGGCAAGGAATCACAGACCATAGACCTCTATTTTGAAGACAATTGGGGAAATCTGCAACAGTTGACATATGATTTCAATGGAAAGGATGCGGAGGAGGAAGACAATAATACGGAGGCCGCATGAAAAGAATACCGGTTATTATGATTTTTCTGTCACTTGTTCTGTATGGCAAGGCGGAAAATCCCCCGTCTGACAAGGATAAGGCGGTAGCCTGCATCAAGCGGTGGGAAGGCTGGCACCGGGGGAAAATGCCTTACATCGGTTACGGACACCGCCTGCTCCCCCATGAGAAGCTGACCGAGAACCTGAGTGAGGCACAGGCGGACTCACTTTTGAGATGCGACCTTGAACGGTGCCTGAACGTATTCCGTAAATATGGAAAAGACTCGCTTCTTTTAAGTCTGTTAGGCTTTAATGTAGGCTGTTACCGTCTGATCGGAAACGGCAAGATACCTAAAAGCAGACTGATTCAGAAACTGGACGATGGTAACCGGAATATTTACAGGGAATATATATCGTTCCGCTGTTATCGGGGGAAAGTCATTCCAGGCATAGAGAGAAGAAGAAAAGAGGAGTTTGAACTGTTCTATATGCCGTAGATTGAAATTATGCAAAGCCGTGAACGGACGCTTGCCATCGCCGTTCACGGCTTTAGTCTTAGCCACTCTTAATTTACCTTTACCCGGTTCATCAGCTGCCCCGATATTTCATGCAGTTCCCGGCAGCGTTCCGGCTGCTGTTCCCTTGCAAAGGCGGTGATTCCCTGTGTCAGTTTCCAGAGCGTGGCCCCGCCTGTCACTCCGTCGTCAGGATTGTTGTTCATCAGCAGTTTTTCCACCTCGCGTCCTTCGTTTTTCAACAAGGCTCCTTTCTGCACCAGATTCTTCAGTTCCTTGTCGAAATCCACGTCTATTTCCGATGCTCCTTGAATTTCGATGGCCTTCTGCATGATGGTGTCTTTGCTGTACAGTCCTTTGGTCAGGTCGGAAACAGCCGATACGGTGGTCTGCGTGTCCAGTTCGTAGGTCTTTTGGGAGAGGGACAGGGATTCCGGCAATCGGCCTCCAAGGTGTATCTGCCGCATGACGGACTCCCTGACCATCCCGTTCAGGCACGCCCCGTTGAGCAGGAACGACCGCATATCGACCGATCCGTTGCCATAGTCGGATGTGGAGAAGCGTGCTCCTGCGAAGATGATGACCGTTCCGTTCTTACGGGTGGGTATCTCTATCGGAGTGGGCAGGATTGTCTCACACCATACTTTCGTGTCGTTCATATAGGCATCGGACACGACCGCCCCCTGTCCTCCCGCCTCACGGATGAAAGCGGTCAGGATATCCACCGAGTTCAGCCGACGGTAGGAGTCTGACAATACGCCCCGGACTTCCATTCCTACCGCCCGTATCAGTACCCGTGTACGCTCGGTCCATCCCGAATGCTCGTTCAGGATGGTGGCGCACAACTGTTTCTGCCAAACATCTCCGGCGGAAAGCTCGCGCAGGTATTTGGCGGGAATGCCCATCTTCTCCGAAATCTGGCTTATGGCGTTGCCGTGTAGGTTGAAGTTCCCTTCGGGCATTGCCATCTGTACCCTTCCTTCCGCTTTGAAAGAGATAACGGGGCGTTCCTTGCTACGTTGGCTTACCCCGATGGGAGCGATGAAATCCTGCGCGATCCGTCCCTCACTGAGCAGACGGTTGATGGTGTCCATGACATCCCCCTGCCTGCCTTCTATCATTCGCCGTACCTTGTTGATGACTACCTGGTTGAGTCCCTGCTGTTTCTGTACCGGTGCAGTGGCCGGCATGACTGTTGCTTCCATATTTCTTGTTTTTAAAGTCGTTGATAAATTACAATTTGTTCTTATGGCTTGTCCTGCTTGTTTTAGTAAATTCAGATCTGTACTCTTCTGACAGACGGATATAATCCTTTTCGCTATATCCGGCCGTTCCGAACAGTTCATAATATCCGGGGAAGGGTTTTCTTTCCGTTTCCGGTATATGCGTGCTGGTTTCCTTATGGCAACAGATGATGTGCCGGACAAACCGGTAGCACTTGCAAAGATCCGCCAGGATGGTGTACTCGTTGTCCGTATGAGGTTCATAATATCCGCAGGAGAGATTGACGCAGGATACTTCCAGCCCGTTCCTTTTCAATGCCGCCACATCCGTAGCCAGCCCCTGTGCAGGCTTGTAACCGTACCTCCGGGGATCTACCGCTGAAATGAACTCATTGGAGCAGAGCCTCATTCCGTTGATTTGTGTCACCATGTCCCCGTTCCCTTTCCGGTCGCACTGGATGACGAAACGGCAGTCGGAAAAGAAGGACATGTCGGCATGGCCGCTGCCTATGCATCCTATCTCCTCCTGTACGAAGAAGGCGCATTTCACCGCCTTGAAATCCTCCAGGCATTTCAGGCAGATCCAGATGCCGTTCTTGTCATCCGCGCCGATTCCGGCCATCCGTTTACGCTTGCGGTCATAGCCGACAATCATCGAGTCCGCCACAAGATGGGCCGCATAGGTGCCTGTCTTGCGCCGGTGTACCTCGTCCATGTGCGCCACGACACAGGGGTAGCTTTTCCGGTTGCCTTTGACCGCGTAGATGTTTCCGTGCCGGTCTTGCCGGAAAGGAATCCCCATCCGCCTGAGTTCCCCGATGATGAACCCGGCCATCTTCCCCTCCTTGCCGGAGGGGGAGGAGATGTTGTAAAGAGCCATTAATTTTTCCATGATACTGACTTTTTAGGAGATGAACAACTTTTCGATTTGCAGGTACCGTCTGAACTCCGGTACGGGACGTCCCTTCTTGAAGAGGAAGGACGGATATTTCTTTCCCTTGTATTCCGCGGACGTGCCTTTCAGTACTTTTCCGAATACGGTGGATATATAGAACATGTCCTGACAATTCTTGCAGAATGCCGTATCCGGAAAGGAATGTATCTTTCCGCATTTGGGACATACATATTTTCTCCTGTTTGCGCGCCCTTCCGTGCTCCGGCAGGTGGCTATGCTCGTGTCGCCCTCCGTATTTCTCAGTTCCAGGTTACCGTCCGTCAGATGGAGGCTGTAGAACGTGTCGAGGTAAGGCACCCCTTTCTTGTGCCACCTGCAGGCGGGCACTTTCACCGTCAATGAGACCTGTATATTGTCTCCGGCCGCCCATTCCTGCCCCTCAATGGGATTCAGTACGGTGAAATCCGTTGTATGTGTATAATCGTTGTATCTGCGTCGCAACAGGATGCCCGCCTCCTGCGCCTGCTTGCGGATCAGTTCGGCGACGAATGCGTGTGAGGAATAGATGCGGTCCAGCAGGGAGGCGGCAATCGGTGTGTTTATTGATTTCCACAATGTTACCTCGTTCCATACGACAGCCCGTCCGAGTATGTTGTTGCTCTCGTCCCTTGCCACAAGGATTTTAGCGCCGGCGAAGTTGGTATAGAAGTCAGCGGCGTTGCGTGCCTTGTCCTCATACCGCATACAGGAACTGTGCAGGCTGGATGTGTCACTGTCGGAGATGGGGCTGTAGTTGCTTTCCAGATAGGCTTCCATGAAGTCGTTCATGCTTTCATGCAGCCTGACCGTGACTTTGCTGTCCAATGAGAGGGCGCTACAGAAATAATTGATTTCGTCGGGTGAGTACTTGGGCAGGTTCCTGAACAGTTCCACAAACGTGGAGGGTTCCAGGTCTGTCCGGTTCTCCGGGAACCAGGGTGCCTGCGGGTTGTTCCGGTCCGGGAAACTGGGATGGGCCAGATCCTTGCTGCAGGCCGTGAACACGATCCGGATTTTCTTGAACGTGCCTGCTTCCGTCCGCTTGCGCTTGGTGGAGAAGCAGTTGTAAGTACCGCGTATGATCTCTTCCACCGGTACGTTCTTTTTTACTTCCGAAAGGATGTCTTTGGCTATCACACTTCCGTTTTCCGCCGCATGCACCAGGCGGGATTTCAATTCATTGCTAACATTCAGTTTCATAATCATTCGTTTTATTGTTTATAAATTCTGCCATGTTTTTATGGCAATTGTTTCTTGTCCGGCTGCATTTGGCGCAATTTCTCTTTCCGCTTTCTGAGCAGGTCAACGGACATGTTCCTGCTTGTCCGATATTCCTCCTCGCTCATCCGGCGAATGGAAGGAATGCCCGTCTGGGTCAGTGTATGGTTTACCATCCAACCGTCCATGAAGTTTTCGGGGCAGAGGCTGTCATGGTGGATGACTTCCCCCACGCAGCCGTGAATGAGCATATTGCATATGGTCATCAGGCAACAGGTACGGTTGACATCTTCCGCGACAAGATAATTACCCAGGTGGCGTACATGATATGCCAGCAGGAGACGCCCACTTCCGCAGGTAGGGTCGTTTATCCTCTGCCCGGTCTTTTTTTCGTCCGTTTCCGTACACATTACCATCAGGTCGCAGATATGTACGGGAGTGAAGAACTGCCCTTGCGCCTGTTGTCCCTTTCTGGAACTGAGCGCCATGAAAAGGTCTCCTAACGCGTCATACCAGGATGCGGCCTCCAGCTGCTTCTGCATGAGCCGCACCCATTCCGCAAACATTTTCATGAATGCGGCATTCTGCTGCCGCTTGTACCTCCAGTCTTTCAGCGGAGGAGCGCCCGGTGAGAATCCGTGTATGACGTAACGCAGGAAATCTGTGAACACGTTCATCGGATCGTACCCGTTCAAGCCTGCAAACTCACAGATTGTCTTTTCAAGTGGCCGGACTTCTGGGGATGTCTCATAGCGTGTCATATTGTTCTGTTTTTTTATAGAAGGTTACTGTATGTCCGTTATGGTCTGTCCGTATCTTGACGGGGGAGACGCCAAGGAAAAAGAGGTGCGTTTCCGCTTTCAGCATGTTCCATTCCCATGTGGGAAGTTCCTTCCATTCCATACGGTATGCCCAGAGTATGAACAGACCGGGACGGAATCCGTTGAAAAGTTCTCCGTGCAGAATCCCGACCAGCCGCTCCAGTTCTTCCCGCGAGTAAAGGGTGAATGACTCATTCCGATAGATAAAGGCATCAGCCGGTTCAATATCCGGCTGACACTCGATGATGTATCTCGTCCATTCTTTTGTGGTGTACTTTCCGTACAGAGGATCGGGTTCCGTGTATTTCCATGCCCTGACGAATGTGTGGAAGAGGACGGCACCGTTCCTGTGCCTTCCGGTATGCCCCCACATCCGGAACTGTTTGCTGCGTATGCCATCGGGAAGCAGCAATTCCGGACCGGTTATAACCCAAGGACCTCCTTCCGTATTGTAACCGGTACACTTTTCATTTTCATGGCAGAAAGGTGTCTGTGGGAGAAGGCAAATATGGACTTCCCGGTCATCGCCCCTTTCAATGTGTGCCTGCGGATAATAGTCACCGCCACGGGTAGTATAAGTGACGACATCCCCTGCGGTCGGTAAACTGACTCTTTCCCTGTCCTCCCGCATCCTTGAAATCAGCCGGTTCACCTTCTCCACGTCGCACTCCTTTATGGAACAGGCACACCCTTCATGCCTGTTGAGCAGAGTCAGACTTTCCAAATCATAAAAATTACCGTACTTCATATTGAGATCGTTTTTGTTGGTACAATTTGACCTGGCGGGCAACCATATCACAGAACTTCTGTCCGTTCTCCTTCTCGCTTCTGAAATAGGCAATCATGTCCCAGAGATTCTGATTGAAGTAGCCGGTCCATTTTTCGTAGCAGTGACTTCCATAGACCTTTCCGAACGTTTCTTCGAAAAGTGCAGGAGTCAGCCCTTCATCTCCGTGGTGGTTGTATTGCCACAGGGAGACAAGCAGCAGCCGGTTATAATCCAGTGTTTCCATATCCGTTCTTTTTTAAGTAAAACATCGGCCTACATGGGTAGGCATTTTTATTTCTTGGTGTCTTTCCGGCCTGTTTGCCGGGGATTGCGGCAAGGCTTGGCGAAAGAAAATACCGGAGCGAAGCGAGGATGATTTTCTTTCAGCCAACCCAGCCCCTGAAAGGGGCCGCCTTGCGCAATCAGCCTGGCAAACGGCTATCTTTACAGCAAGAAATGAAAAAGCAGACCTCGGATTCTCTGTTCTGAAGTCTGCTTTTCGGTCATTGTCGAGTCTCATGTTTTTCAGGTATGTATCTGCCATCCGTGGAACGGCTGCAATGTTACGGCAAACGATCTGTCAGGTATTCCATGATAGAGCAGACCTCCCACGATACCTGTCCTTCCGTCGGGATAGCGCTGTGTAAAGCCGAACGAGTACGGGGCATGGTCGTAGTAGAGTGAGATTTCACAGGGACAGTCAGGGTTTTCTTCCCAGCTTTTCAACCGTTCCAGACATTTTTGGAGCGAGGTGTCACCGATGGATTCGGCATAGCGCCTTACATTCTCGAAATGTTCTTCATTCAGGATTTTCATGACTTTTGTATTTTTATCTGTTAAACACGTCCGGCTCCGGGAGCCGGTATTTTTATTTCTCGCCTGCCTGACAGTCCCGTGGCCGTACCCGCAAGGTTTGGCGAAAGAAAATACCGCAGCGAAGCGAGGATGATTTTCTTTCAGCCAACCCCGCAGGGGCCTGACCTTGTACGGGTACACAGGACACGGGACTACCTTTGCAGGGTGGAAAATAAAATATGCGGTTGTTCCTTGTTGCGGGATCTTGTATGGCTTCCGGAGATAATCTTCCTGATTTGTTCGCCATTGCCGGACAAATGGTGTATCTTTGCAGTTTCTAATTTCAGGATCATGGAAAACTATATAAAGAAAGCGGCGGATGCTTTCCTTGTGGAGCGTCCGTATGGTATGCGTGTGGATTACAGGAAGAAAGGGTTCGTGCTGTTTAACCGTAACCTGAACGTATTGGGTAATGCGGAGCATGCCCGTCTGGAAGAACTGCCTCTGGAGCGGTTCAATGTGGAGGAGATTCCGTTGGATGGTGAAATTGTGGAGGAACATGCGGGATTTACCGATGTATTCTTCTATACCAATCTGACCAATCCCTATGCCGGATATGCGCTGAATTTGCAAAAACTGAAAGCCTATAATCAGTTTATGTTTCCGCTGGCAATGGTGCTGAACCGTGAATTGTGAGGCCGGAAGATGGCAGCGGTAACAGCCGGATGGAGCAGGCCGTTACCGCCAGTTTTTATTATTTGCCCTCTCTTGTTGCTATAAATGCAAGATAATCGCCCGCAGCCTTATGGCATCCGGTAAAGTCCGGTGTCCGGCAGCCTTTGATTTTCCGGAAACTGACGGTGCCGTTTCTGTCAATGCCTCTTACATGCCTGTTGAATGTCCCTTTGGTTCTGATATGGATGTCAAAACCGTCCCTTCCGGTGATTTCAAGGAACATTCCTCCCGTGATTCGTTCCCCGTCCAGAAATTTCTGTTTCTGCTCATCGAGCAGCCGCTGGTGTTGCTCTTCCCGCGCTCTGCGCTCTTCCGCCTCTTTCTCCTCCTGTTCCCTGCGTTTCTGCTCCTGCCTCCTTTTGTATGCCTCACGGGCTTGCACCAGGGGGGTGGTGTCAAGTCCGAGAGTCTCGAACACGCGGACGGAGATCAACCTGACAAAGGCTCCTCTTTCCGCGCCCTGAAGCGTATCCGCGATCCAGTTCCTGCAATAGGCGGCAGTTTCGTCCCTGCGGTTTTCTCCGTTGAGGAACCGGCGTGAATACTGCCCGCTGGAGAAATAAACGTTTTCAATCCGGCAGACCACATGGAAACAGTCATCGTCCTCATTCCCATATTCGTTCTTTCTAGACAGGGAGAGATATACATTCTCGGCGTACGGCTCCAGTTCCATATAAGGAGCCACGACGGTATTCCCGTCAGACCTGTACTTGAATACTTTTGCTTTCATACTATCGTTCAGTTTATCGGTTGTTGCATATTTCATCTATAATCTCTTTCCCGCTTCTTTCACCCTTCAGGAAGGCAAGAAAGCGCCTCAAAAAGAGCCGGGCACAGTCAGTTCCCAGCTGGGAGCTTTTACCGTCTTTGGTAGCGCATACCGCAAAACGCCCCAGTCCGAAACTGTCCTGTTGCGGTACGATGTGGTAAGACAAGTCCTCGCTTGCGTTGATGTGCAACCCACGACGGAAAACATAGAAAGTTTTCGGGATTCTTCTGTCGGTATCGATTTCCATACGTTTGTAACCGTGATGTTCCAATAACCGGACCAGTTCCCTGTTTGTCGGAATTGTATGTCCGATCCAGTCCGGCCAGCTTATATTTTCTATTGTGTGTCCGTAATTGTCATATAATATGTCGAACTGTTCCTGGTATTCATCGTAAAATTCCCCGTTCCCGTTGCACATTTTCTCCAAAGCGATGCCGTTTTTACGGACAAGGGCAAGGTCTCCCAGTCCGCACGCGATTTCATTGAGCAGCGTGCGTTCCTCATCCCTGTCCTTTGCCGTTCCGTAAATTCTAAGCCGGGAATACCGGTGTAGCGCCGAACGGGACGGCATATCCAGTTTTTCCCATATCCCATCGTTTCCTATAGCCTGTCTGGTGTTTTCCGGAAGTCCGTACCACCACTTGTCCAAATTGTTTGTATCCATAATTTCTGAATCAGATTGTTTTTAAATTCTGTTTTGAGTACCATGCCTGATACGCGGCGGCATACTCCTGACGTTCCCGTTCCAGGGAATTTCTCATCTCAGGGGTGTATCCGAGCAGGCGGATGTATCCTCCGTTATAGCCGGTGAGTTCGCACCTTATTCCGGCTTCCTCCAGTTTGTCGATGCGTTTTTGGGCCATTTTTGCGCTTGAATATTCCTTCGGCCAAAAATAGACTTCGCCCCGTGAGCCGAAACAGTCTTCCCCCAGAATTATTTCCCCGGCATACTTCCGGCTTTCGATGAAGCCGAAACGCGCTTTGCCCAATGCCCGGCGCATTGCCTTGTGTGCCGGACCTTCCGGATGCTTGAATACCTCCGGCTTGTCTTTGCTGCCGAGTTTGGGCGGTTCCACCTTGTACGGCTGTTTGTAACTTCCGATTCCGAGCGTCAGGTAAAAGTTGGTGTGAAAATAGTCCGTCATGGGGTCGCTGTCATCGAAATTGTACGACATGATGAAATCGCAGATATTCACCATTACATCCTTTGCCCTGTCCGTCAAGGATTTGTCTGAATGGATATGATGGTGGTTGACATCGCCTTGAACTTTTCCGGACTCTTTGGTGAACGCCTCGAAATCCGCTTTCATCAACCGGATATGGATGGAGTGGTAATTCTCCCGTCTGACAGAGAACTTGTATCCCGGATAGGTCTCCTTGAGCCATGCCCGTACCAGTCCCACGATTTCAGGAGCGTGCTGCCCCTTGTAATTGCGGCCTTTCCAGCGGTATTCGTTATACACATACTTGGTGTATTCCTTTGCCGTGGCTCCCGGATAGTCATATTCATATCCGGTTGAGGTCGAGGGAATATCCGGTTTTTCTTTCCAAGCCTCAAAAAGCCTTCCAAACTCGGTGTTCACCTGTTGCATGATTGCGGTGTCACCACCCTTGTCCGGGTGGTGCTCCAATGCCAGCCGGCGGTATTCTTTCTTCAAGTCCGCCAGAGAGTGTATGTTCTGAAAATAAGTCATAGCCATAAGTTTTTTATGCCCCTGCGAGGCGGTTGATAAAATATTCCCGGTAGTCAAGGTCAAGACCGAGGTTGAGACAGGCCGTTTCCATGTCATCTTCTCTCAGGTCGTCCGCCTCCTGCAATTCGCGCAGGTACCGGATTTCGGAGTCCAGGTATTCCTGTGCTTCCGTTTGACCGCAACCGCATGAGTTGCAGATCAGACTGATAATGTTTCCCTGCATGCTGTTTGATTTTTTATGTTTCTGTTCCTGTTTCTGAGGCCTCGTCCGTCGTATATCGAGACGGCCCGTTCCACCAAAAGCCTGCGGTTGTCTTCCGAAAGTTCCAGATAGAACCGTTCCGCCGCGCCGAATGTGCCCTTGTCTGTCGCCACGCACCATTTTTCCCAGAAATGCGGGTACATGCCGCCATACACGGTTTTGCATTCCTCCTCGCTCCAGGCGTTCCACATGTAGTAGAAGAAACTGGAGACGGTATTTTCCGCTTGATATTTCATGGTTCTTCTATTTGTGATTCTACATTGTTTGTTTCTCTCAGTTGATGCCACACAGCCTCATACATCTCATAAAGCCAGTCTATGTTCTTCGCGCCGAGTTCAAACGGGCTGTGACACTGCACCTCGTCACCGCTTTCTTTCTCTTCGGCAAGGACGGTCAGGCTGTCCGCCGTTACCCGGAGTCCTGTCACCCTGCATTCATATGGTTCTCCGTTCTTGCCAAACCATATCACCCAGACCGGATCATAATCCTCTTCCGGAAGACGAATTTCTTTCACGCAGTGAGCATGGAGCAACTGCCGTATCGCGTCGATGATGTCCCCCCGCAGTTCCTTGATCCTGCCGCTGAAATCAACGGCTTCTGACGGTAAACTTCCTTTTCCGCCTCTTTCCTGCAAGGAGAGAATCCGCGTGTCGGGATGGATACAGAAATCCCAGTCCAAAACTTCATCGTCATCGCGTGTCGTGTGGATATCGCCGCCCAAAACAAGACCGCAATCGTCATTTACCATTCTTTTTGCTTCATCGCGGTCTTCTGCCGCTACCGTGTAAGTGCCCTCGAAGGAATACCTTACTCTTATGTCATATCTTTTCATGATTCTTTCCATTTGATTGTTGATACCAGATTCATTGCCCGGAAGGATTACCGGATATTCAATATTGCGCTAAAGGCATGTGGGTCAAGCCTGTAAAACGTCGGAAGGTTAAGTGTGACCATCGGGTAGCTTACCCAGCCGCTCTGACGTCTATAACCTGTATCCTCAGCCAATTTGTTAGACAGAAGGAACTCCATGGCATCAGGATTGTTGTTGATGTCCACGAATGCCCTGTCAGGCAGTGAGAATGCCGCCTTATCTTCTAAGTTGACCGTCAGGACCGTGTATATCTCATGGGTCACGGGATCTTTCAGAGACAATGCCGGCCAGCCGTTATGGTACATTTCAATCACGATTGAGAGACGGCTTTCCTGATACAGGAAAGTCTCTTCCATGGACGGATGGTCGCATTTGACAATTTCAAAATCATCCTCCCCTTTGGTAAATGTCACCATCGGATAGGATACATCGACAAAACATTCCTCTTCCCGGTAGCAGAGATGTTCTTTTCCCTCTGAACGGATTATAGCCAATCGGGTGTTCATATTCGTAACTGGTTTTAAAATTATTGACTTGCAAGTTAATTGGCCGGCATTCACCTGCCTGTTTCTTTAAACGTGTGATTGTCACCGCCTGCGGACATTTGGGAGAGTTGCTGTCTCACCGCCTTGATTTTCCCAATCAGTTCGTCCTCCCTTCGGAATGAGGGGGTACATTTGGTACGCCTCATCCCGGCTCCCCAGGGGATGCCGCCGCATACTTTTCTCAGGCGTGCCTTTTCGCTTTCCAGGGCCGACTCCAGACGGGCCAGCCTGCGTCGCAACGATTCTTCGGTCACAGTTCTCATGATTTCATTGTTTTTTTAGTATGGTGACGGGTCGGAAAGACAGTCACCATACCGTCGTTATGTGTTACGTTATATTTTAGCTTTTTCCCTTTTGATGCCTCTCAGGACGTACAACAGGTGCAGGAACAGCTCCCTGTCGTAAATCCGGAAGAAGAACGGCTCGCCTGTTTCCCTGACCGTTCCGGTAAAAGACACGGACTCCCGGTTCACGGGATATTGGAGGAAGTTGCCGTTTGCCAGCAGGGTGTGCTTTTTCTTCATCACTTCGCCTAGGAACTTGTCCATATCGTCGTTTCCCTCATAGCCGGAGAAGTAGAGGAAATGATGACGGCGCAGGCTTCGCAGGATTTTGGCGGTTTCCAGCCTTACATCCCTGCCTGACGATTCGTCCGTTCCTCTCATCAGGTTGCAGATGAACTTCTTCTCGCCATTTATGTCAAGAAACAGATAAGGAACTATAATTATAGAGGCATGCCGTGCGTGGTCAGAGATGACCATCGGCTTTTCTTTCAGGATGTCTCCTTTGAAGGTAATGTTCCGGTAATGGTTGTCCATCTGCCGTTCCAGTTCCTTTCTTGGCGTGGTAACGGAGCGGAGTCCCGTGAAGTAGCGTCCGCCCGCCCGGAAGCAGAACCGGTAGATGTCCGCATGATAAGGCTCTCCCAGGAAAAAGAAATTCCGGGTATGGCGGATGGGGGGCAAGACATCCATGTAGTCGAAATATCTTTCTTCCGTAATCTCACTGAACGGGGCGCAGAGGGATTGCAGGTGGATGCGTATCATCTTGCGGACGGTATTTCCGGACACGGCTATGAGGTACGGGTTCTTTTCCCTGTCCCTCAGTTCCTCCAGTGTCTCATGATGGTAGTCGCCGTGTATTCCGTCAGACATGGTGGTCACGCAACTGCCGTCAAAACTGCGTGAATCGACTACGAATTTCAGTTTGTCGTTATTCATGGTTCAGATGTTTTGAAGGTTCAACACTCTCTTGGCGGCACTGAGGGCATTGGAGGTGAGCTGCCGTTGCCATGCCTTGTTTCTGGGTGACCAGCGGAATCCGGAGGATTTCAGTTCCTTGCGTCTGTTGTCTTCGGGAATCCTGTCAAACAGGATCTGAAGGCGGTCTTCCCCATAGTTCCATACAAGTGTCCCGCCCTCGAACGGCACTTCCTTGTTTTCCCGGCTTTGCACCGCTTTCAGCCTTTCGCGCATCCGTTCCGCAAGTTCCGGCAATTGGAAGAATTTGTTTCTCGGGGTGATGACGGGTTTCCTTACCCTTGCGTTATATTCGGAAATGAAGTCCACGGCCCTGCGGACGATTTCCACTTCCCCGTGATTGGCGAAGGTGGATACCTTGTTCAGGATGCTGCTGACGAACAGGGCACGGCTATAACCCCGGCATTGTCCGGTATCAATCCCGTGGATGGTGTCGGCGCTGCTCCTGATGTCGCGTTTGAGCGTCTGCCATGCCTTTTCCAGTTTTTCTTCCTCCGGTCGTGCGGCTTCCTTTTTCCGTCTGACGGCTTCAAGAACCTTTTGCCGCCAATTGCGGAACTCCTCGTAGCGGTTCTGATAGCTTCTGTCCGTATTCTCCTGCCTGTGGTAATCGAATCCGCCCCGTCCCGTCACCATCGGGTTGGCGCAGCGTGAGAGGGCCGAGAGCTGGGCGGACAGCTTTTGCCGGTAGGCGGCGATGTATGTATCCCGTTCCTCTTCCTGCATGATTTGCAGGTCGTTGTGCAGCTCCTCCCCGTAAATCATGATGTCCGTCTCGCCACGAATCTCCGGGTCGAAGGAGCTCCATGCGTATGCGTCGCAAGCCTGTTTCCACATATCCTCCAGATAGCCCGGATGTTTGAACGCTACGGCTTCCCAGTCTTTGAAGTCCCTGGAATGCAATTCATTGCGGTCTTCCGGATTTCCGTACAGGTGTACATAGTTGCCCGTTCCATGATGCTCCTTTCTGAAATGGAACGGTACGGGAGGATGGTCCGTACCCTTTTCCCGGATCATCGTGACCCGGTGTGCATTCTCTGCGGTAAGGCCCGTTACTTGTTCTTCCCGGACCTTTGCTGTTGTTGTTTCAGTCATAACCGTTGCCATTCATAAATTATTTCTACCAGTTCTTCGTCCGCCAGTTTTTGGATTTCCTCGTCCGAGCAATAGCAGGCGATTTCCTCGTCCAGCTTGAAAGCTGCCGGGTCAAGGCTTCCGATGCCGTCCAGCAGTTCCGGCACCAGGCTGTCTGCGACAACCGTATAGCTTCCGTCCCTGCCTTGCACCTCCCGTGCGGGATAGCTCCTTTCCCGATAAACCAACATTCTCATTTTCGGATTGGCACCCTGCTGTCCTTTGTGGACTTTGCCTGTCGTCTCTCTGTTCATACCTTCATTTTTTTTAGTTTGTTTGACATGATCGGCTCCGCGGAGCCGGTTTTTCGGTTTCTTACTTGCCGGACTGTCCTTTGCAGGGGATTGCGCAAGGCTTGGCAAAAGAAAATACCGCAGCGAAGCGAGGATGATTTTCTTTTAGCCAACCAGCCCCTGAAAGGGGCCGCCTTGCGCAATCAACCCGGCAAAGGGCTATATTTGCAGGTAAGAAATTGAAAGAATGGCAGTTATTCCTGATCTGTCCTGATACAAAAAAAGCCATCCTCCGGGGACGGCTTTAATGGTGTGTCGTACGTCTATTGCGCCAGACGTTCCTTCACATTGTTCATCGCCTCTTTCAGGCTGCTGTTCATGACCCGCGCATAATGCTGCGTCATGCGTGTGGAGGCATGTCCGAGCATGACGGACACGTCCTGCAAGGGTACATTGTTGGCGAGCGTGACGGTCGTCCCGAAAGTGTGCCTGGCCACGTGCGTGGTCAGGTTTTTCTTTATGCCGCAGAAATCGGCGATTTCCTTGAGGTAGCTGTTCATTTTCTGGTTGCACATGACAGGCAGGCAGCATCCTTTCTTTATGCAGACCGGATGTTCCCTGTATTTCTCCAATATGGCCAGTGGAACGGGCAGCAGCGGGATGTTGCTGATGGAAGACGCTTTTCTGCGGTGTTCCAACTTGACCCTTCCCTTCCTTATCCACCAGTCCCCGAGATTGTCCTGTACCAAGTTTTCACCACTCAGAGTGGCGACATCGGAGAACGCCAGACCGGTGAAACACGCGAAGACAAATATGTCCCTGACCAGCTCGAGCCGTGGGATGGTGAATTTCTTTTTCATTACGGTCTGCAACTCGTCGTAGGTCAGGAATACCGGATCGGTCTCGTCCTGCTCCATCTTGTAACCGTAAAAGGGATTCTTGCGCATCCATTCCTTTGCCAATGCCATGTTGGTGAATTTCTTGAAACATTTCATATAACGGACTATCGTGTTACGGCACAGTCCCCCCTCCGTTTTCAGGTAAATGTCAAACGCACGGATGAACTCCGGTGTCAGCTCATGGAAGGTGATATCCTCCTTGCCATAATAAGAGGGGATAAGCCGCTGCAATTTCTTCACCACGTTCTTGTACCGGTTGATCGTGACGGGAGAGTAGTCTATGCCTGCCAGTGTTTCCATTTCCCCGATGCCTTCCATCATGGTACCGAGCAGTGTACGCATTCCGGTGTCTTTCCCGAAGACACGTTTCAGGATCAGTTTCGGGGTAATCAGGGCCTGTTCCAATACCAGCTCCTTGTGTTTTTCCAAGGCGCGTGCGTGCAGTTCGGCAATATAGGCGTTCAGTGCCACTGATGCCCTGTCCCTGCCTTTACTGCATCCTTTGGCGGCGTTCCATAAGTTCAGGGGCACGCTTCTTTGGATACGTACATCGTCATAGTCTCCATTGATGGTTATCCGCATCAATACCGGTGCCTCACCGTTTTTCAACAATTTCGTTTTAAGCACGAAAAACAGAATGTTCATTGTTCCCTGTTTCATCACTTTTGTTTTTTGAGGTTTACATTCAATTGTTTCGTCAAAACCGGATGGCATGAGGACGTGGAGCGAAGTGTTAAATTCGGTGGCTTTTTTGGGGGACTTGTGGAAAAGCCATAAAAATCCCATTTTTCTCAAGTTCGAATTGCCTTTTGTATCCCGGGTTCGATTCCTTTTTTTTATCCCGATGGGAAATACCGAATTTTTAAACTTCTTTCACATTTTCAACTCCATCCGGTCATGTGTGCAAAATTACTTTTTCACACCGGAGATTGGAATTGTCAAATAGTTGAAAAACAATGAAGTATGATACATATTCAGTGGCTTTTTCAAAAGCCTTAAAAAAAGCCACTGAATTGGCGAAATCCAACTTCACAAATATGTAATGAAATGCGTAGTGAGGGTAAAAAAAGAACCCTTGAACTATCTCTAATTCAAGGGTTTTCTAAAATTGAAAAGCTTTTTGGTGGTGCCACCAGGAATCGAACCGGGGACACAAGGATTTTCAGTCCTTTGCTCTA